>ENA-ORRH01000062-ORRH01000062.1-human-gut-metagenome-genome-assembly--contig:-NODE-62-length-116481-cov-239.497_pt1 | contig 116481 bp, 88 predicted proteins | sample MGYA00242173_ERZ509130 | MGnify/ENA primary metagenome ERZ509130 (study PRJEB26280, sample SAMEA2338633) | human gut metagenome | biome: human gut; feature: human-associated habitat; material: faeces... | reverse complement strand
GAGGGAGCGAGGTTATGTTTTGGGAACCCCAAAACGCCTCGCTCCACCATGAGGGCGGAGGAATTTTGCTCCCGACGGTCGCAGAAAGTAAGTGTACCAACTGTAAACAGTATATCGAATGACAAGCATGCAGGAACAGGACAAGAAAAAGGGCGGAAGACCGCCCACAGGCAGAGTTCGCAAGCTGTCGAAGTCTGTCACGGTGAAGTTCTCGAAGCCAAGCTACGAGGCATTGAGACTGAGGGCGAGAAAAGCCAACCGCAAGTTGGCGGAGTACATCCGTGAGTCCGCCTTGAACGGCGAGGTGGTCAGCGGACACAACGCTGAGACGGTTGCCATCGCCAAGAATCTCATCGGCATGGCTAACAACCTCAACCAACTTACCAAGCTGTCGCATCAGAGAGGTTTCCATGAAACCCATGTGTATGTGGTGGACTTGTTGAGAAGATTGAAAGCAATCCTTGGCGAGTATCGCCAAGCAAGTTATAAACCGAAGCCAAGCAGTATGGGCAGAAAGGAGGATACCACATGATAGGCAAGCTAAAGAAGGGCAGCTCATTTGGTGGTTGCATCCGCTATGTTACAGGCAAGGACGAGGCGAAAATCATCGCCTCGGATGGTGTGTTACTCGGCACGAATGCCGAGATAGTACAAAGTTTTGAGCTGCAAAGACAGCTAAATCCAAGGATTAAGAAACCTGTGGGGCATATTGCACTCAGTTTCAAGCCCGAGGACAAGCCACGTTTGACGGATGATTTCATGGCTAAGATAGCCCTTGAATACATGCAGATGATGGGTATCAACGATACCCAATTCATTATCGTAAGGCATCACAACACGGACAATCCACATTGTCATATCGTGTATAACCGCATCAGTAACGAGGGCAAACTCATATCAGACACCCACGATTACAGGCGTAATGAGCAGGTGACCAAGGCTCTAAAATCCAAGTATGGACTGACCTACGGAACGGACAAGAGCAAGACTAGCACTCGCAAATTGCGCAATGCTGAGCGTGCTAAATACGAGATTCACAATGCCGTCAAGGATGCCTTGAAAGGTGCTGATAGTTGGCAGAAGTTCAAGAATGAACTTGCAAAGCGAGGTGTTCTCTTGGAGTTTGTCTATAAGGACAAGGAGCGAACCAAGGTACAAGGCATCCGTTTCAGCAATGATGGATATAGTTTCAAGGGTACGCAGATTAGCCGAGACTATAGCTTTGGCAAACTGAATGCAAGATTTGAGGGAACGGAGAACCATGTATCAGCAAGAGCCATTTCTACTCAACAATATGAGCAAGGTAGTTTCAAGGACGAGCTGTTGCCATTCATGTCGGAGAGCAGCCAGAACCCATGGAATGGTATTTCTTCCATAGGACTTTTTGCTTCTGCCAATGCACAGACCTTTGAGCAATTCCCAGAGGATGAATCATCCAAGAAGAAAAAGAAGAAACGCAGAAAGGGCTTTAGCCTTTGATGCAAGTCATAAACTTAAAATTAGAATCGAACATGAAAGAAGAAATGTTAGAAGCCATCTACGGCACAGTTGAGAGATTGGAGCAAAAAGTCGATGAACTTTCTGCCTCACTAAAGAATACAGAGGCGGAAAGCACTCCGGTCTCTGTAAGTGTTGATACAAGCAAACTTGAAAAAGCTATTCTTGCTATGGCTGTAAAAGAAGGGGAAGCTATTGACAAATTGGTAAGATTAAGAGAGGCTATCTGTATCTTTACCGACCTTACCAAGAAAGAAGCAAGCAAAGATGAACAGCGAAGCAAACTCTTGTTTGATACCATTAATCAGGTGAAACAAGAGCTGAATGCCACATCAAAAAATGTGCAGGACAAACTTCACGCAATGGATAACACACCTCTGAAGAAAGTAGTGACTCATCGCTTCGAGCCAACTTCAAAGTATGTTCTTCTTTTAATTGGAGGCTTGGCTCTATCTCTTGTCATCTCCATTTGGGGCAATCTAACCCAATGGCAAGAGCATCAAGCTTTGGAGATTGCAGACTTGAAATATCGGGCATTGAAGATGGTTCTTCCATCTGATGATCGAAATGTCCGATACATCGAAAAGAACTTCTCCGTATGCCCAAATAAAGAAGTTATTGAGAATGTGAGAAATCGTGTTACTGCTTATGAGGATTCTGTCCGCCACCATTATGAAATGATAGAAATAGCAGCTTATAAAGACAGCATTGCCAATCGCCTATTGCGAGAGTCTAAAGAGATTAAAAGTAATTTTGGCAATCGTTAGACAACGGAACTATTAGTAATTTAGAGGTGTATAATGCAATTCAACCTCCCATTATATAGCAGACCTTTCTATATAGTGGGAGGTTCAGATGTATTCCTATTTATATTTTGCATAGGCTTTTTCCAATCGTTTGTCGTATTGATTCTGGGCATACCCAGAGCCATTATAATGTCGGGCAAACTCTTTCCAGTCAAGATTACGAAGATAGCCATCCCATCGGTTACCTTTGATAAACCGAACAAACAGTTCCAGCTGCTTGCCCTCGCTTTCCGTCATCATCTCAACAAACTCGCCGACGGATTTGCAACCGCTCACCTGATAATTGAATCCCATAATCTGAGCCAATCCCCAGCTTGCAGATGAATCGGCAGCTTCACGGTGGATAGCTCTTGCACGCTCCAAACGGTCATATTCCTTCAAACCACCTTGATAATGGGTCTTCGTCCATTTGGGATAGAGGATGTCTTCATTGCCTTTCTGATGTTTGGCAGGATCAATGCCTCTATTCTTCAACTGACTCCAGAAAATGTGTCCCTCAAATAGAATTGTAGGTTTGCCTACTGCAAGGAAACCGCCCTTGTTGCCTGTTTCTACTTCAAGCACAGCCTTAATTGCCGCAACTTCCACCCCAAGCAGCTCTGCTGCGTGTTTGAAATCTGATTCAGTGAGACGCAAGGAAGCCAAAGACTGGGCACTGTCACTTTGCAACATATCCCATGTGCATTGACCGACTATTCCGTCGGCTACCAATCCGCAGTCTTTTTGGGAATTACGGACTTCCACTTCGGTATTATTACCGAATATTCCATCAGCTCCTACGTGATAGCCCTTCTTGCTAAGCAATCGTTGAAGTAACTCAACATCTGTACCAGATGCACCTCTTTTTAATGTTTGCATAAATTCTAATTTTTAGATGTTATTATCATTTTTACCTATTGTAAAACACGGCTTTTTTCTTCATGCCGTATCCCCCTTATAGAAATATACTTTCATCGTATATTTTCTGTCTTTGCTGATGCGTAGCAGGGCTTCTGCGTTCATGCGCTTCCAACCTTCAGTCAGTTCAAGGACATAGCCATCGGCAAGTTCCATGCTGAACGTTGTCTTGTCTGCCTTGATATGTCTCTGCAACCATTCACGTTTCATGCACGACAGGTTTATGAGGAATAGGTAGGCATCCACAATGGTGGCAGGTCTGACTTCCCAAATATTGCGCCCTTGCCTTTTCTTCACCTTGACAACCCTTTCCTTCTTAGCCTTTTCCAAAGACGATATAATGGATTCTTCCAACAAGGATTTGTCCATAACTTCCCTGATAGCCTTTTCGCCATCCAAATCGTCCTTATCCTCAATGAGTGGACATTCCTTAACCACCCATACGCCAAACTTTTTAACGACCGTGTCTCTTATTCTTGTCCATATTCTTCTCAACCACATTATTATATAGAGTTTACCGGTTAAACTTACTTGTACTTTCCACTCGTTTCTGTGCAGCTTCTACCTTGGCGAGAGCTTTCAGAGCCGAAGCCGACTTGTGCCTGTCTATGTTTAGCTTCAATAGGCAGTAAGGACAACGTAGATATCCAGAAGTCAGCAATTCGGTGATGGTGGTCGGAATAAACTTGCCACATTGAGGGCAAGCCATACCTGGCACTTGTTGTGCTTGCTTATTATTCATCATGGTTTGCCTCCTTTCCTTCTTCTACCGCTTCCATCTGTAAATTGTTGGTAGTAAGATGCAGAAGGTTGGCTAAACCTCCAGGCATATCCGCCTGTTCCATTCTGACCTTCACTTTCATGTTGGCTGTAAGTGATTGTTGCGAGCTACTTTTGCGTGAACCTTCTACTTTGGCGGAAGCCATAGAGACTCTTAGTTTGACACCCTCTGTAGCTTTCTCCTGAGGAGTAGCTCCATTCTTCAAAGAGAATGTAGCATCCGTATCTGCACTAAGGGCATCAACAATTTGAATATCAAAATCAAAGTCTGCCTCTTTTACTTGAAGCAATGGCAGCGGTACTAATGTCAGCAATGGTATCTTTACCTGTTGTTGATGTGTACCATCTACATCGTGGCTTTGATAGTTGAACTCAAGCATACGCAGTTCACCAACCTTGCCTGTTTCCTTGTCGTATGACTCGAAAGCCAATTCCATCAGATAACTCAAATAACGTCTGGTCGCTATGGAGTCTGCATCAATGGTAGCAGCCAACGGACCAGAAATAAGGTCTTTCAACTCCATCACTTGGCTACTTGTTCGTTTTATATCTTTTCCTGTAGGCATAATCTTTCTATTTTATGGTTCTACAATATTTTATTCCTCAGAATATAGTTTGATGTTATTTGGCGAAACGTGGAAATGCAAGGTATGGATGCATTCCTCTGGCAAGTTTGCCAATTCCTCAGAGTTCAATGTTACATCTACAGATGGTATGATTCGCTTGCGCTTCAAGTTGATGTCTTTCAATAATGAGGGCATCATATTTTTCAAGAAGTTCTCCAAGTTATCTCGTATATCTTTACGGGTATTTTCCCCATCAGGTCTGTTGAATAGTACTTGCAGGTCTTCATGTCCAAGCAAATTTTCATCACATACAGAAAGAATACAGTCAAGTAGAACACTTTCGTTGACACTTCCATCATCCTTGATGAGAGAAGTGAAGTTCAGCTGCATAGCTTTCAGAATCTTACGGCTCAAAAAAGCACTATATTTTCTTTTCAAATTATCATCTATGGCAAAATTTGCCAACACCTTAGTACCACTATCCGTTCCATCTTCAGGAAAGAGAGATTGCAACACAGGTAGGGTGCTCTTGATGATTGCCTTGGCAAAATCAACACTTATTTGTTTGGCAACCTTGCGCAACAGAGGATAGTTGATTTCGTATTGCTCTGTTTGGGCAGAGTCACTTTTCACACCATAGCGCAAGTCAAGCTCCACCTCACCAACAGCAACTGTCGGAAGGGCGAACTGTTCCAAGCGTCCATTTTGCTTGTAAACATCCTCCAATGACATGGCATACATATTTGCTTCATGTTGTGCCACTATCATATCACGGAGTATTGAACTGATTATAGTACTTAATTGAGCCATAAGATTCCTTTAATTTACGTTAGATTATGGTTTGGTTGTGTCTGTTTTTGTGTCAGGCTTTACGTTCTGCACATCAACCGAAACCTTCTTCTTACCTGCAACAACAGTATAGGTCTTAGCCTCTTTGAGTTCAAAGACCACGCTATCATCGCTTACCTTACCTGTCACGCCGTCAATCTTGATAGATTCAGGCTCGAAGATGCCCTTGCTGTTCTTGTAGGTTGCAATAAGGGTAGCCTTACCATCAGTGAGGGTAAGCTCACGAGCACTAACCTCCAAAGTTCCATCTGGGTCAGAAACGTCAAGTGTATTACCCAGAAGTTCAAGAACCTTGGCAAGACCTGCTGGCATACTATCCTGACCAGCCTTGACAGCCACATCCATCGTGTACTCTACGCTATACTTAGATTCTTGTGTAGCCTTTGAGTCCTTCTTGGATGAATAGTTAGCCTTCATCTTGGCATCCATGTGGAAAGGTCCCCACTTTGCACCAATACTTGCCTCAGCGCCAACATCAAGAGCCGAGCTACTTGACTGCTCACTAACACTTGAAGAGGATGCGGAAATGTTCGCCTTGAAATTGATGTCAATGTCGTGGATGGCGATGTACGGGATAGGTACAATCGTCAACAGTGGAACATTCAACTGAACCATGTGACCGTTCTGCATGAACTGAAAAGAAACATTTACTGCTTCTTTCTGACCAGTATTTGGGTCAGTGTTCAATCCTACTTCTTGAATAAACTGCCATGATGTCTGCGCAGCCATAGCTTGCGCTTCGATACATGCTTTCAATGGACCTCCGATAATACTACCGAAGGGAATCGCCTGCAACGCATTGGTTGCTACCTGCGAAGGAGTTGTGTCAATTGCCATAATTTACTGCATTTAATTTATTTACCAAAGAGGGCATATTGTAATTTCCCTCGTATCACCAAGACGCAAATTTGCATCAACTAAGCCTCGATTTCGGACATCGAATTCGTAAACCTCCAAATTAGGAAATACTTTTATAAAATTATCAAGTATATTGAAACAAGAAGAACATACTTTAAGTGCTGAAAAGAAAGTTATTCTATTCACAGCAATACCTGTATATATCATTGTTGCGTATATATAATTGATTAGCTGAATTTCTGTATGATGCCCTAATCTTCCTTTTTTAAAAGCTGGAAGGGAATCGCAAAAATCCTTAAATTCTTTAGTGTTAAGATTTTGCACAAATAATCCCTTGTAATGCTTATCTATCTGTCCATAAGCAGACACGGAGTATAAGACTGTCGAGCCATATGCCGTTTCAACAATAGCACTACACAAATTATGCTCCTCTGCAACATAACCTTTTTTACCTACCATAGCTTGATTTTTCTCAAGTTCTTTCCAAAGATTGATAAAATCAGCAACATGTTTCATTTTTTCTTCTAAGGTCATAGTGATAAAAATTATTCCTTACTCATTTACTATTAGGCTTTTCAGGACCCGCCTCTCAACGTTGATGGTGCAAAGATACGGCGAAAGCCCGACTGGTGCAACTTTTTCCACCAGACGGGCTTTGTGTCCATCGAACAGGCTATACCAGCCTATTATACCATCAAAATCTTACTTATTTCGGTTTCTCGACCCCCAAAAGTGAAACGAGGATTTCAATTCCTCACGATACTTATCGCCGATATGTACTTCCATACCATTCTCCAAAACGACATATCCATAATAGTACATGTCGATGTAGCTAATGTTGACGATGAAAGAACGGTGAATGCGCTTGAACATGTTCGGGTTCAACTCAGGCTCAATGTCGCCCATAGGACAAGACTGAGTGTGACGTTTTCCATCAACCATGTGGATAATACAGCTGTCTCTCATTGCCTCAATGTAAGCAATGTCGCTGACGGTGATACGTTTGCATCCCATACCGCAACTATTCAAAAACACATCAGTAGGGTATTCCTTCATTTCTGTTCTCATAATAAAATTTTGTTTGAGCACCTCACGATTGACGCAAAGATACTTCAAACCATGAAAACAGGTAGTACGAAACCACCATACAGCCATATCATCCACCCAACAGGTATCAAGAAACGATGAAGGGTCTATACGCCCACCTATCATCGTGGCATATAGACCCTTGTCGTTTCCCGTGAAGTGCGGGTGAATATATGTTTGCTGAGTACCTTATACTCCTGCCCAGCTTAGGAGTTTTAGTGAGTTATGTTCTTTACTCTACCTTGTTAAAAGCGATAGAGGTGAAGTTCACCACTCCTGATATAGTATAGCATGCAACCTTATTGGTTCCTTTTTTATATCGGAACCATGTTGAGCCATGGTCATCTGCCCCAGCCATGACATTGGCAAAAGCAGTGACCCATGCATTTTCAGGAATGTCAAGGTCTTCCAATCCTAACGTTTTGGAAAAGCCAACTGTAAAGTGACCAGTTGCACCAACACGTTTGGGTGCATCTCCCTTGTTTGTCTTATAGTAGCATTCCAAAGCACAAGAAGTACCAGACTGATTAGAGAGCTTAATCTGATTGATGCCCACTTCTTCGTACAAATCTTCCTCGATGACCTTTATAAACTTTGTGGAGTTGCTCAGAGTTGTACCCGACAATTCATATACAGCCGTAGAATTGGAGTCTATATCATAAACAACCCAATCTTCGCTATGGCTATCCTTACCTGCCTTTACGTTACTAAAGGCAGTAACCAAAACTCCATTAGGAATACCAAGTTCGCTAAGTCTCAACACATTGCTTTTTCCTTTTGTAATATTGCTCGTAGAGCCCACTCGCTTAGCTTCCCCATTAGGAGTTGCTTTATAATAACACTCCAAACTGCAGACCGTCCAAGACGAATTCTTCAATTTTAATGCGCCTACTTTCTTATCTATGAAATTTGCCATAATATCCGTATTTTACAGTAAGACATTTTATTTTCAACACAAAATCAGCTGCAAATCATTACCTCCTTTCTTATAGCAGCAAAAGAATTATACAATGTTTGCCGAGCACCTCATACTCCTGCCCAACTTAGGAGTATAAGTTGTTTTTCTTGTCTCCGCAACTTATAGATTTAAATCTATAGCCAAGAAAATCACATTTAAGATGTTCCGAGGAGTTTTTATAATTTTTCCCGTCAGGATCAGGCTCCCATCCTGTTTCTGTATATTTATCAGACATCTTTCTCTGGTCGCCAGACAACACCAAATCTATAGAGCTCCTTGTATCACAAAGATCAAAGATTTCCGTACCAGCCTTGGATATATTCCCCAATGTCACTTTTCTGAGCCTTGAGCAGGCCGCAAAAGCCATGTTACCTATGCTTGTCGCATTTGGAGCATTAACAGCTTCCATATTGTAGCAATCATAAAAGGCTGATTGCCCAATGCTTTTAACATTTGGCAAGTTTATTGATTTTAGCTGAGTACACTCCAGAAATGCTTCAGCACATAATGTCTCAACTCCGTTAACAGTTAATTCAATACTGCCATCATCTGCACTACTTAGGGCATCTTTTATCTTCTTAAGCACATCTCTACCTGCATTTGCATCTAAAGTGATTTCAATGTTCTTTTTGTTCGCAGCCAAAGCCTTTTCTATCACCAGTAAGGCATTTTCTGTAGTTGTTACAGCATCGCTCCCTTCGATAACGCTGCCTGTACTCCAATCAGTAACATTTACATTTCCTACCGCAGCCTTATCCTTACCTATTTTTACATTATAGGTATAGCTCTGAGCATATTCGTGAGCAGGAATACCCTTTACAAACAAGTCTTTTGACAATGTTGGATTGCCATCTTCATCATTGTATGTCACTGTGAGTTTGAGGAAATTCTCTCCATCTTTTTTTTCACCAGGTGCAACCAATGCATAGAAGACATTATTGCCATTCTCATCAGGAGTTGGATCTTTATAAGCTGTGATTTCTTCTATGTTCTCATTTTCTCCTACTTGCTCTTCTGCCGAAACATGAAGTTTTGAATAAACTTTTACATCGGTAAGCACAGGCTTCAGTCCATCGAATTCATTGCCAAAAGAACTTACTCTGACAACAACACGAGCTGTTTGACGCTTAAAATATAACTCCAACATTCTATCTTGAGGAGCTTTAGCCTCAAATGGATTAGTCCACATATAATCAGACTTGGCTATTTTGTCAAGGGTAGATTGGTCAGCAGACACATATCCACTATATATCGTATTTACAGGGTTTTCACTTGCGCTATAAGGGTATATTGCTTTGAACTCCTGTACGCCACCCGTCCAACACAAATAGTCACCATTTTCTGGTATCCAATTGTCACCACTTTTAGTGTAATTTACGGTTTTACCATTAGTCAATATGCGGATTAAATCGCCATCATTAAACACAGACAGAGCTTCTTCTGTTTTGCCCACTGGATTACTACGTGTAAAAATACTATTTTTACCAACGTTGGCTGTAACCTCAACTACATTGCTCAAAGTATTTATACCTTGCTCTTCCTCATTAGAGCAAGCAGCGAGCATTGCAACAAATGCTAATGCGCCAATATATTTTGTTATCTTCATATTTTGTATCTATTAATGTCAAACAAACTTTTATTCTGTCTCTAAATTGTCGGTATGCTCTTCCCCCCAAGGGCTTACCCATATGTAACTTATCTGTACCACATCCTTGCCTACCAATAAATGCAACTGATGGCTTTTCCCTGACAAAAATACAACATCATTTTCTGTAGCAGTCCAAACATAAGAATTGCCATTCACTTTAAAACCGATGCTAAATTTCCCAGATGTGACAGACTGTGGGATTACAATAGCTGAATAGTTGAAAGTTGGATGGGCTGTTTTTTCATCGGCTCCATTGAATTTAACAACCTCAGGAGTAATAGCAGTTGCACCTTGGGTGTTATCAACTTTTGCAACTATTGATTCTGCTGTAAAATCCACCTTACTACTTAGGATAGTTCCATTTATCTTTACATCTGTTACTGATTCTGCCGTAATAGGCTTTTCCTTGTTTTGGTTAAACTCATCTCTTAGCTCGATAGTTAGATTCAACTGACTAAGGATATGGGAGAATGTAATGTCAACAGCTTGGTTGGCATTCAATTCCGTACCAGGAGTGAAGTTCTTTTGTCTATAAACAATGAAGTCTGAAGTATAGTCATTAGCTTTGCTTTGGTCTGCCTGTACAGCAAAAGCGTAATCATTATTTCCGAAGACTTTAACTTTGCCATTTGCATCTTCGGTAGTCTCCTGATATGGCGCATAAGCCAGAATATCAACAGCGGTAGTTGAATTCTGCCACAACATCTGGGTAGCAGGATTCCAATTACCATTTTTCTGTGTTATCTTGATATTATCATAGGTATACTTGGTATTACCTGCATTGTTGATGCAGAAGCCAAACGAATTAAGCTTGTCGGTGCTGTTACCGTAAGAGGCACGGGTATTCATGCCATCTACGCTTGTCATGATTCTAACCACATTGTCCGCAGGATAATTACTCTGTGGTAATCCATCCTCATTTGAGCAGCTGGCAAAAACTGCCGTTGCCAAAGCTGCCATTGTTAATATTTTAATTGCTTTCATATTGTTGAATTTTATGTTTTAATTTTAAGAAAGTTAATCGTAAGCCTCACCCTTGATAGGTTCGCCTGTAGACCCCCAGTCGGAGATGTTAACATCGCCAAGTTTTATGATATCACGTCCTACCTCCAGGTTGATGGTGGTAATCTTGCCACTCTCAAACTTGAAAGGAGTACCGTTGTCGTAGATGAAGTCCTTTCCGCCAATGGTGATGGTAATCTTCTGAACACCATCCTGCGGGATGATGATGGAAGCATATTGCTTGTTGGCGGTTAATGCTGGCATATCGAAGTCAGCTTTATCTTCTGCTACAGCAGATGGGGTGACAACCTTGGTCAGATAATTGACGGTTGCTTTTTTTGCGGCATTGCCTACAGCTACCTTATCTACGGTAGGTCCCTCTGTTCCCCATTGATTCTTATAGGTAAGGTTCACCACAAGTTTTGCCATTACATGGGTAAAGGTAAGAGGAACAGGTTGCTGTTCATCGACATTATAGGATAAGCCATCTTTGTTGACTGCCACCAAGAGGTCGCTTTCCACTTGCTTTGTCTCATCGAATGTATATTCTCCAGCGGTAAGGTCGGATATTGCAGAAATAGGGTATACACCGATGAAATAATGCTTGTCACGGTTGTTCTTCCAAAGCATCTGTGGAGTGGATACCCATGAGCCGTTTGTCAGCTTATTAATGGCATTATTCACCACACGCTCGCGTGTCTCTGGAGCAACAGTTGCATCGCCAGTCCAGGCATACACACTGATTTCATCACCCTCCTCAAAGGTTTGACCGCCATTCTCATCTGTGGCAACACGTGTCATATTGCCGATACTGGTTGAAACGGTGATGTACTTGGAGGTCTCGCCTCCGATACCGTTCTCGTTGTCAGAACAACTGCCCAATGTCAAAGCCATTGCCATCAGGGTAAAGAGATAAGTTTTCTTTTTCATTGTCTTTTACTATTATATGTTTATATTCTTGTTTTGATTCTTGCTTAAATGAGAGGGTCGCTTAATCTTCAGGATTCAGGATTTCACCACGATAAATCCATTCCTCAGTCCAATCATCTATCTTCGTGCTCGTAAGATACATGTAAGGTTTCATCTCCTCAAATTCCAAGTTTATCTTGTACTTGCCGCCAGATTTCATGACGGGTGCTTCGATGTCGTAGTTGCTAACTACTCCCCCAGGAGAAATCAGTTGGATAAACAACTTGGTGGTATGAAAACCGTTGGCTGTCGGCATCAAGCGTAATGTTTCCGTTTTTAAAGTTGCGCCAGGCACTGCGATTCTCAAAGGTATATCACACTCTTCCTTGGTATAGCTTGCCGTCCCGAATGTTCCATCCTCATTCTTTTGCAGGGGAAGGAGTCCGGTTGCCACATTCAGAACCTTACCTATCATTGCAAAATTGTCAGGAACTCCTTCAATGAAGATGGTCAATTCTGCAAGTATATGGCGCATTTCATTTTTGGTTATGTAGTTGACATTTGATTTGTCTATACCGATGTCCGTGACACCATAATAGGCATGGTCGGGAGAGGCACTTGGATTGGACAATCCAAACATGAGTTGGTTCATATTGAGGGTTGCCCTTGTAGCCTCACTGATAAAAAACGGTTCTATAAGGTTGGTGGCAGCCAGAATCTGATAATGCCCTACAGGAAGAGCAAAGCGTTGGCTTGCCACCTCCTTAGTACTACCATAATGTTTTTCCTCTACAAGCGAGCCGTCATCGGCATTGAATATCCAGAGCTTCACATCCTTCACTTCCGTACCTTGGTCGGCTTCATCTGCCCAAGTGAGCGATACTGACAAGCCACCCTCATCCTCTCCGTCATGAACATCATGGTCGCAACTTGCCAACAGGCATGGGACGCATAACAGCACCCATAACCAAATATTAAATCTTCTTTTTGCTTTCATTTTCTATATTGTTTTATGGGTTACTGATGATTATCTGTTGTCTCTACTCGGCGAGCTTTATCCGCATCTTGGGTGCCGTCGCTACCATTTCCTATTGCAGTAATGCGACTTGCCTCTATGCCATTCTGCACAAGCCAAGTTTTTACGGCTTCTGCACGCAGGCGAGATATACGTTTATTGACAGCCACGCTGCCTTTTGTGTCACACCAACCGGTTACCGTCACCTTCATGTTCGGATTCTCTTTCAATGTTTTGAGAATAGCATTCAATTTAGTCTCTTCATTTTGCAGGATGCCGATACTATTGAAGGCGAAATATATGACAGGGAAAGTCACCTTTGCAGATTCTTTTATGTCCTGTTCTACAACTTTTGTTTCTGCTTTATCCACAGTTTCTTTCAGATTGACCTCCTCCGAAGAAGTTGGTTCCTGTTGTAGAACCTCCTTTTGTAGAACTGATGGAGTTTCTGCTACCTTGTTCTTCTTTTTAGAGAGGTTAATCCCTAATCTTACTCCACTTTCCCAAACAAAGTTGTTCTTATGCAGATGTTCTGGCATTCCGTCCATACGTTCGCCAGTAAGACGAGTCAAACCGGAATAGATGCCCAATTTCAGGCATGAGGTCAGTTGATAACCAACCTGCAAGTCTGCTCCATAACCAAAGTGGCAGTTGGTAGAACCTTTCATCACCTTGGCATCATCGGCTATAGTATGGCTATCAGCCTTGGTAGTTACTGCATATATATGAGGTGAAACAGCCAAATCCCATCGGCTGTTAGCTGTTTGATGGAACAGTCCAAGGAGATTAACGTTCACTCTTGCCCCATATCTGCCCATCCTGACATGGCTTTTCAGATTGGCATATTCCCAACTGTCCATGCCTAAGACACCTGCGTTGTAAAGCACACCGTCGCTACCCAACCAATAGTTACGTTCTACGCAACAGTCTTGTGCCGACAAGTTCATTTCTCCATACTTGGCGGACAGCTCTGCCGAGAATATGGAGTTGAAACGATAGCCCCCATATAAGCCAGCAGCCAACCGAGGTGCGTCTTGTCATGTCCGAAGCTTGAGAAAGTAGAGAAACCGAAAGGCATTCCACCCTCTATACCGACGTACCAGCCTTGCGAAATAGTCTTTCCATCTTCTTTTACTTCTGCTCTCGCAAAAGAAAATGGAAGAATAAATGCAAGTATTGCTACCAGCAACCGATTTTTTGTTGTCAAATAATTTATCATATCATTCATTTTTTTACCGTAAAAATAAAGATCTATCTCCAATTACAGGACAAGTATCCACCATAAAGCTAATTCATCCATTCTATCCGAAACTCACTCCAGGAAATACAAGAGGTTTGTTAGGTAGATAAATATGGATGCGAAGAACAAATATATATAAAAGCGTTCTCTCTTGACGAAGTCACGAAAGCTATAGCGAGCCTTTAGTGATCATCAAGATATATCCTGTACTCATGTATCATGGCATATCCCAAGATAATACCTAATATGAGCACAAACACCCCGATGATGATCAGGGCTAATTCTATCCTTGGTATAGATTCTATCATTTCTTTCATGGCACAAAGATAGTGTTTTTCATCAAAAAAAGGTGGCGCATTCCCCTGTCAATGTGTCTACTTCCTATGTTTTAGGTGTCTACTTCGTAGGAAGTAGACACCCATTTTAACGATTTTTTCCCTTTTATTATGCGTTTTTCTGATATTTATTGAAAAATGGTTAATCCTGTTTTTTATCATCTGGTGCTGCATTTGCAACTTGTTCTTCTCGCCATTCGGTAGGCGTACAACCTTCCTTTGACTTGAATATCCGGTACAGATAGGTACGGGCAGAGAAGCCACACTCGGCAGAAATAATGTCATTACTATAGTCTGGAAATTCCAACATCATCTTCTTTGCCGCATTGAAACGTATATCACCAAGCCATATTCTGAATGTAGTTTTCAGATACTGGTCGAAGAATACAGATAACTCATCCTTGGAGATACAAAGTGTGCGAGAGAGGGTAAGCATATTCACAGTACTGTCCTTATATCCTAAATTCGCACACCATGCATCAAGACTTTTCTGGATGAAATCTCTGCGCTCATCGGAAAGTGGTTGTAAAGATTCTGTTCTGCTATCAGCAGAGGTCTGCTGTTTAGCAGAAAGTGCCCCCCCCATACCTATATTTTGTTCCCACCAAGGCATCGTTTTCCACTTCTTTATCCAAGAGTTCTTCGGTAGGGATATAACTGCTGCCGAGAGCAATAAATGTAAGATTGAAGAACAGCAAGGCAAGCAATACGGCTGGACCTACTATATATAATAAGGTGGTAGAACAGATGGCAACTGGCATAGCAAGAACTGCAAGCCATAGAATGATTACACTTGCTCGGGAATATCTCACGTAAGGCAACAAATCCGTTACCGCCATTGTCTCCAACATATTTTTACGCCTAATCATCTCCTGAATAATCATGTATATGCAATAGAAAACACTTATGCAAAACAGAGTCAGCATCAGATAAAGCCCCTCTCTGATATACAGGCTATGATGAAGACTGATACCCACGCAAAAGGTCACAATGATGGCAGCATAAATGCCACTACACATCAGTATCATCTTTCTGAGGTTAGCACGGGTGGTTTCTATGTTGTAGATTCCTATGGAGATGAGCGAGAAGCAGGGGGTATAGAGGAGGATGTTGATGACCGCCCCCAGATTATCGTGCATAGCACGGAACCCGAAAGTCATCTGCAGCACATATTGTATCGCCAGTCCTATCAGGGCAGCAACAATCATCCATCGAGAACGCTCATACCGCTTGTTCTCCCATCTTACATGCAGATGAGAGAGTGCTACGATGAAGGCATTGATGAGCATGAATATAAAACATGCAAACTGAAGTAGAAATAATGAATCCATACGCTTCTTATCTTTTGTTTACTTTCTTGTATTTTTGATTACTTGCTGTAGGATTATCAGGATTAGTCATCTGCAAATACCCTGCAGTAACAAGGGATGTGATGTAACGCTCACGGTTCTTTGTCTGATTGGATAAACCAAGGCGTTCCATGATCTCTGCGGTGGTTCGAGGAACTGAACAGAAATTGACTATATCCCTTTGCTTATTAGACAATGACACTTTTTTAGTGTCAGAGTCTTGGACTTGGTTACTTTTCCCCTCGACTTGGTTACTTTTCCCCTCGACTTCGTTACTTTTTTCCTCGACTTGGTTACTTTTTCCCTCGACTTGGTTACTTTTTCCCTCAACTTGGTTACTTTCTCCCTCAACTTGGTTACTTTCTCCTCTCCAAACTGTGATGACAAATTCCTGTGCCTTGTCATTATTCATAAACGTTACATTGATATCTTCGTCCAGTGCACGAGTGATGCCGCTACCTACACCAGTGTATGGCAGCAAGTATATGGCATTGTTAAAAAGGAACGTATTGCGAGGCATGGAAGTTCCAGCCTTGATGTCATCAATAGTGAGTCCGTTAGGCAATGCACCTGGACTGTGAATCTCCACACGATTGTCGAAAATGAAAATGCGAACAGGGGCTTTCATGTTCAACGAACGGTGTACAAGGCTGTTTACCGTGAACTCAACCAAGCTTGTGTAAGGTATTTCCAACTTACCCATGCTGTTGAATTCATCTCCTACTTGCACATTATGTAGGTTACGAGTGAAGAAATCCATGATAGTGTCATATTGATGAAGCAGATTCCCCTCCATATCTGCATCATTCACCTTGTCACGGAACACCTTGCTGCCAACACAGTTGCCAGCAAAACAGATACACTTGGCTGTCATCATTGGCATCCAGCGTTGGGTATATTTGCCAAACAGAAGCATGGCAGCAACAGTCAGTGTGCCATCGGGACGGATAAATCGCAGATTGCGAAGTATCTTCTCACAGTCATGTCCCTTAGCTATGGCAGAGCAAATCATATCAAGTGATGCTTCATTAAAAGCGTCACCTGTCAAGCCTTTCTTCTCCAAAACTCTTTCAAAACGGTTGCCCAAAAACTGTTTGATGGTCGTTGCATCAAGGTCGTTGACAGTTGCATCCCTAACACCAGCCTCGTCTGGTGCAAAACTACCGCAGTCGGTCATCATTTCTGCAAGTTCAGCATTATCGAACACTTTACGCTTGTCGGCACCATTCTTCACCCATACGATTCCCTTATTATCATGATAAGGCTTGTTGAGTCCTTCCTTCACAGTAGCAATAACCAAGTTGCCATCCTCGACCTCAACAGTATCTATCTTTATCAGAATGGATGGCACTACGTTTTCTGAAGCAATGTCACTCAACAAGTTGGTTGTTTCTTGTACCTCAGAATACGACAAGGCATTGATCTCTCCAGTCTTATCCTTTATACCAACTACCAACTTGCCACCATGTGAATTACTGAACGCCACTAACTCACAAGCAATATCATATTTGTCGAGAATGCGTTCCTTGAACTGCACCCCCGATACCTCGCCAGCGTTTATCTGTTTCAATATATCGTCCATCATTCTTTGATACATTCTTTGTTCAACAAATCGTTTACATCCACTTTCAGCAAATCAGAAATCCGTATTAAGGTTTCCAAGTCTGGTTGGCAAGTGTTGGTGCACCATTTGGAAATGGTTGCTTGGTCTTTACCCAACATTTCTGCCAACCACTTGTTTGAGCGCTTGGTTACTGCCAACATTATTTTCAATCTGTTTACATCTTTCTTTGCCATACTATATATATAAAATAGGTAAATACACTTGCAAAAGTACAATAATAATTTTAAATAGAGGTGTAATATTCTCAAAAAAATTACAGAAATCGCAAATAATTGAAAATTTCGCATTATTGTAATAGGCTTTACTTTGAATGTTCTTATCTCATCAAAGCAAAATAAAGGGACAAAGCAAGTTATACTTAAAGGTATTTGGGGTGCTACATAAACCGATTCATAAATAATCCTAAAATGAAAGCAGAAAAGTTTGTTTTTAAGAATTTAGTTTTAACTTTGCACTTGTAAAAGGAGTGTTCTTTGCATATTGCAAAATACAGAAACGAGCAGAAGTCCGCTCGTTTCCATATTGTTACCTATATAATATAGGCAAATGCCTAACTTCTTGATATTCAACAAAAGTCCAATTTAGTGCGAGTTAGTTTTTTTAACTTTTTAGCCCATTTTCTATCTTTTTTACGCCTAAACGGCTCCAAAACAGAGACTTTTAAATCTTCTTCTTATAGCAGCGATGACGGCGATGCTGTTCGCTCTCCAGATACTGCCACTGGCTCTGAACACCGGTATTGGTCTCCATCTGCGGCATTGCCTCAGCCCATTTAAAACCATAACGGTGATACTGCTCTATCAGATCGGCAAAAATAAGCGCGTTGGCTCCTTTCTTGCGATATTCCGGAAGAACACCAATCAAGAGCAAGTCTACCGTATCCGTCTTGTGCCACTTCAGAACCTTCAGCACCTTCAGCCAACCCGTAGGGAAAAGCCTGCCATCGCCTATCTCGCGCAGCGCATCGGTAAACGAAGGGAAGGAAACACCAAAGGCAACCAGTTTGTTGCCAGCGTTGCCATCCACCACACCCGTTACCAGGTTCAAGTCAGCCTTCTTGATATAAGTATTTACATATTCATCTATCTGCTTCTCCGTAAGCTGCTGGAAATCATAGAGATTCTTGTAAGTCTCGTTCACGATTTCGAACACCTTCCTGCCCATTCCTCCCGAGGTCAGTTCGCGGCGGGTAAACTTATGAACATGCAGATTATATCGGCTCTCTATCATCTGGGCAGTCTTGGCAAACTTAGCCGGCGTCACTTCCGGAATCCTGATGCGGTACTCCAGCCAGTCGTTATCCTTCTCATAGAGCGGAAAACTCTCCAGATGCGTCTTGTAATAAGGATAATTGTAATTGATATACATCGTAGACTTCCGGTCGAAACCCTCGATGAGCAAGCCTTCACGGTCCATATCCGTAAATCCGAGCGGACCTACGCATTCGTTCATTCCCTTGCTTTTGCCCCAGCTTTCTACCGCGCGCAACAAGGCACAGGAAACCGCAACATTATCCACGAAATCGAACCAGCCGAAGCGAACCTGCTTCTTGTTCCACTCTTCGTTGGCACGATGGTTGATAATGCCAGCAATTCTACCTACGATACGAGCCTCGCTGTCAACCGCCAGGAAGTATTGAGCCTCGCAGAATTCAAAGGCAGGATTCTTCTTTGGGTCCAGCGTATTCATCTCGTCGAAACGCAAAAAAGGAATGGCAAACTTATGGCCTCTGTAGAGATCATAATGAAACTGAATGAAGGTTTTCAGCCCTTTTTTAGTCGTTATCGGTATGATTCTTATCTCATCATTCATTAGTATATTATTTTATGTATATATATTCAATCGCGGTGCAAAAATACAATAAATTTATGAATAATGCAACTCTTTTCTTATAAATTTATAAAAGTTAGTTCATAATTGTCCAACTTTGTGGATATTTATGTACCTTTGCAGGTTGAAATGCCCCAAAGAGCATCATAAAGTTATGAAGAAAGAGAAAAGAGACAACTATACGTTCCTCACACATGCCCCTGTGCATCATGTGATTTTCACGATGGCCATACCAACGATTATCAGTATGCTGTCGACGAGCATGTACAACCTCGCCGACACCTATTTCGTGGGCAGCATCAACACGCAGAGTGTGGCAGCGGTAGGCGTTTCCTTTGCAGCAATGGCTGTGATTCAGGCGATTGGTTTCTTCTTCGGTCACGGAGCGGGCAATTATGTTTCGCGACAGTTGGGCGCCAAGCATACGGAAGAGGCACAGAAGATGGCAACCACGGGCTTTGTGCTGAGTTTTCTTACCGGTCTCCTCATCGCCATCCTGGGTCATCTTTTCCTCACTCCGCTCTGCCTTCTGATGGGTTCTACGCCCACCATTCTTCCTTATACAGAGCGTTATCTGGGCATTATCCTGCTGGGTGCTCCCTTTATGACCACCTCGCTTACGCTGAATAATCTGATGCGATTTCAGGGCAATACGATGTATGCGATGAAGGGCATCATGTCGGGTGTGCTGCTCAATCTGATTCTGGCTCCTCTGCTCATCCTCTACTTCCAGCTGGGCATTACCGGAGCCGCCGTAGCCACCCTCATCAGCCAGTGTTTCGGCTGCGCCATGCTCTTCTGGATGACGCATAAAGGCGAGAACATCCGCATCCGTCTCAGCAATTTCACCCCTACCCGCGCCTTTGCCAAGGAGATTATCTTCGGCGGAACCCCTTCGCTGTCAAGACAGGGACTGGGAAGTATTGCTACGCTGATGCTGAATGTGGCAGCAGGTGCGTTTGGCGATGCAGCCATTGCGGGCATGAGCATCGTAACCCGCATCTCCTTCTTCACCTATGCGATGGTCATCGGTCTGGGTCAGGGATTCCAGCCGCTCTGCGGATTCTGCTACGGCGCCAAACTCTATGGGCGCGTAAAGGAAGCCTTCTTTTTCTGCATCAGATGCGGCACGGTTTTCCTCGCCGTCTGTGCCCTTCTCGGCTTCATCTTCTCAACTTCCATCATCAGCATCTTCCGCGATGATGCAGCGGTTGTAGCCGTAGGTTCGGTGGCTTTGCGATGGCAGGTGCTCAGTTTTCCGCTCGTAGCCAGCATCGTACTCACCAACATGCTGATGCAGACCATCCGTAAACCGGTGAGAGCCAACATCGTAGCGGCAGCACGAAGCGGACTTTTCTTCATTCCGCTCATCTTCATCCTCCCCTATTTCTTCGGACTGCTGGGCGTGGAGATGTGTCAGATGTGGGCAGATTGCTGCTCGTTTGCCGTTGCGGTTCCGATAGCCTGGAGCGCTTTCAGGGATATGAGAAGAGAGCAGATGGAACTTGGGAAAAGCCACTAGAAGATAAAAAGATACTAGAAGATAAGAGAAAATACTTGAGATAAGAGAAATGGAGAAGACATATTACATAGGATTGGACGTTGGCTCTACGACAGCCAAAATAGCCGTTATCGACAGCGATAACCGGGTAATTTACTCAAAATACGAACGCCACAACGCTCGTGTCAACGAACTTGTGTCGCAATATTTCGATGAGATTTTAGCCCTCACGGGCGATGCAGAGGCAAGAATCTGCGTAACGGGAAGCGTAGGAATGGCTACTGCCGAACAGCTCCAGGCGGAGTTTGTACAGGAGGTGGTGGCTGCATCGGTCTATGCCCGTACTGCTCATCCTGAGGCGAAGGCGCTCATCGATATTGGCGGCGAGGATGCGAAGGTTATCTTCTTCAAGAAAAACGGAAATATGGAACTGCGCATGAACGGCAACTGTGCCGGCGGAACGGGCGCTTTCATCGACCAGATGAGTGTGCTGATGGGCGTAGAGAACCAGAAGATGAGCGAGTTGGCGATGAAGGCAGAGCACGTTTATCCGATGGCTGCCCGCTGCGGTGTATTCGCCAAGACCGACATCCAGAACCTGATGGCGCGCAATCTGCCCGAAGCAGATATCGCAGCCAGCATCTTCCATTCCATCGCCGTACAGACGGTGGTAACGCTTTCTCACGGCATCAGTTTCGAGGCTCCTATCCTGCTCTGCGGCGGTCCGCTTACCTTTCTTCCGGCTCTCCGCAAGGCTTTCTGCGATTATCTCCATCTCTCATCAAACGACTTCATCGTATCCGGAAACAGCAATCTCATTCCGGCTCTGGGCTGTGCTTACCGGGCTAAATCGGCAGATTCTGCAGCCTCAGTATCTGTTCTCAGAAGTCGGATGAAAAAAGAAATACAAACGGAATGGACCAGCAGTCTGCTGCCTCTGTTCAAGAACGAGAAAGAGCACCAGGAATGGCTCAAATCAAAGGCGAAATTCGCTACCGAAACCCAACCGCTGAATAAAGGAAAACAGCAGGTTGTGATTGGTATTGACTCGGGCTCTACTACGACGAAGATTGTTGCGGTAAGGGTGAATGCGGAGACGCCTACGGGAGATATTGTCTTTACCAATTACCGCCTGAATCTGGGAAATCCGATCAAGGCAGTTGCGGATGGACTGAACGCCCTGAAGCAGGAAGCTGCATTGCGAGGCGCTGAACTGGAAATCGTAGGTTCCTGCTCTACAGGTTACGGCGAAGAACTCATCAAGGCGGCTTTCGGCCTCGACAGCGGCATTATCGAAACTATGGCGCACGAAAGAGCAGCTGCCTCACTCATGCCCGACGTGAGTTTTATCCTGGACATCGGCGGACAGGACATGAAGGCTATCTTCGTGGAGAAAGGGGCTGTGGTGCGCATGGAACTCAACGAGGCGTGCAGTTCGGGCTGCGGAACATTCATCCAGACCTTTGCCAACAATATGGGTTATTCTGTAGGCGATTTTGCCCAACTCGCCTGCCAGTCGAAGGCTCCCTGCGACCTGGGAACCCGCTGCACCGTCTTCATGAACTCGAAGGTAAAACAGGTGCTCAGAGAGGGCGCATCTGTAGCTGATATTTCTGCCGGAATCTCTTATTCGGTCATCAAGAATTGTCTTTATAAGGTATTGAAACTCCATGGTAATGAGAACCTTGGAGGCAAAATCGTTGTGCAGGGAGGTACAATGAGAAACGATGCGGTGGTAAGAGCATTTGAGTTGCTCACCCATACCGAAGTGGCACGAAGCAACATGCCGGAACTGATGGGCGCCTACGGCTGTGCCCTTCATGCGGCGGCAGATTATAAACATCGCACTTCTGCAGAAGATACGCACCCTGCCTCATCAAGATCCATCGATGATCTCCAGAATCTGGCTCATTATGAAACCAAACAGCTGCAATGCAAAGGCTGCGAAAACCATTGTTATGTTTCCCGCTACACCTTTGCCGGCGGCAACCGATTCTACTCCGGAAACAAGTGTGAGCGTGTGTTCAACAACAAGGGAGCAAACGGGATAAAAGGCAAGAATATCTACGAATACAAATATAGTTTACTATTTGATAGAGAGACAGTTAACCCACTTGACGCTGTAAAACACAGCGTCAAAGTAGGCATTCCTCGCATCCTCAACATGTACGAGGAATATCCGTTCTGGAATGCGCTGCTCCGGGCAGCAGGATTGGACGTGATTCTCTCTTCCGATTCCACTTTCAGCCAGTATGAAGGAGCCTTGAATACGGTGATGAGCGACAATATCTGCTTCCCGGCTAAACTGGCTCACAGTCATCTGAAGGAACTCAACGAGAACCCGAAGGTTGACCGCATCCTCATGCCATACGTGGTTTATGAACATAATGACGACCCGAAGAATACGCTGAACAGCTTCAACTGTCCGGTCGTTTCGGGCTACAGCGATGTCATCAAGTCGGTCATCAATCTGAAGAAACCAATCGATACGCCCGTCATCAACTTTGCCCAGCCTAAGGCGCTGGAAAAACAGATTACCGATTATCTCAAGCAACTGGGAGTAAGCAAGAAGACTGCCCATAAAGCGCTGAGAGAGGCTCTTTATGCTCAGGCAGTATATGCAGCTGAGATTAAAAAACAGGGCTGGGAGATTCTGAAAAATGAAGAAACAGAGGCTCTGAAAACGAACGAAGACAAGACTCAGAAACCAAACAAGGGACTTACGATTCTGCTGGCTGGCCGTCCTTATCATACAGACCCGCTGATTCAGCACAAGCTGAGCGAGATGATAGCCAATCTGGGAGTCAACGTCATCAGCGAAGACATCGCCCGGGGTAATCTCTTTGCAGATTTCAAAGACTTCAATCTGGAGAACCTGGCGGCAGAAAGAAATGAGGCAGCATTAGCCAGCCAAGACAACAACGAAGCATACAACTGTCAGCCAGAGACTTATCTCGTGAAGCAATGGGCGTATATGAACCGCATTCTGAAGGCAGCACAATGGGCAGCCGAACAGGGCGATGAGGTTCATTTCGTCCAGATGACCAGCTTCGGCTGCGGTCCTGACAGCTTTATCCAGGACGAGATTCGCGACATCATGAAGCGCCACAACAAGCCTTTCACGCTGTTGAAGATAGATGATGTGAGCAATATCGGCTCCCTGAAGCTCCGTGTCCGCTCGCTCATAGAAAGCCTGAAGGGAGTGAAGAGTGAAGAACGAAGAATGAAAAATTCAACAGCAGAAAAAATTCAACACTCAACACTCAACATTCAACATTTACAACAGACCAAGGTATTCACCAGGCAGGATATTCATCGCAAGATTCTCGCTCCTTTCATGACCGAATACCTCACCCCTATCATTCCGCCTATTCTGAAACTGATAGGCTATGATGTTGAGGTACTTCCGATGAGCAATGAGGTAAGCGCCGAACTCGGCTTGAAATTTGCCAACAACGAAGTCTGCTATCCGGCAACGCTCATCGTCGGCGACATCATCAAAGCCTTGAAATCAGGTAGATACGACCTGAATAATACGGCAGTAGTGATGAGTCAGACGGGCGGCCAGTGTCGCGCAACCAACTACGCCGGTCTCATCAAACGTGCGATGATTTCCAATGGATTCCAGGACATTCCGCTGCTCACACTCGGTGTAACAGCCTCAACAGGCGAAGCATCAGGCTCAACAGACGACAAGCAAGACTACAACGAGCAGGACGGCTTCAATGTGCCTTGGCTGAAATACAGTCAGATTATCGTTACCGCCATTTTCTATGGCGATGCAATCAACGAAATGTACAACGCCTGCATCGTAAGAGAACGTAAACCGGGCATTGCTAGAGAGTTGCGCGATAAATACATGCAGCTGATAGACGGACCTATCGCCCAGAATTCAGCCAAAGGACTCATCCGACTCCTGGAACAGGCAGCCGAAGAATTCAACCAGATGACCCTCGACAGAACGTTGCCGAAGGTAGGAATCGTAGGCGAAATCTTCCTGAAGTTCAATCCTTTCGCCCACCAGTTCCTGGAGCAGAACATCATTTCGCGCGGCATAGAGGTGGTTCCGCCTCTGCTTGCCCCTTTCTTCCTGCAGGAATTTGTGAACGTGGAGATACAGAAACACATGCGGCTGAGTTGCACCAAAGTGCCCGATTTCATCATCAAGGGCGCTTATCAGGCGCTGATAGGCAGAAGATTGCGCCAGGTAAACAAGGCAGCCGGCAAGTTCCGCTACTTCCGTCCGTTCACCAATATCTATGATGATGCGAAGGACGTACAGGGACTGATTTCGCTCGCAGCCCAGTTTGGCGAAGGCTGGCTTCTGCCTGCCGACATCGTAGGTTACATCCGTGATGGCGTGAACAACATCATCTCACTCCAGCCTTTCGGTTGCATCGCTAACCACGTGATTTCCAAAGGCATCGAGAAACGTCTCCACGACCGTTTCCCAATGCTCAACCTCGTATCGCTCGACTTCGATTCCGGTGTTTCAGAGGTAAACGTCACCAACCGACTGCTCCTCTTTCTGGACAGCATCGCAAAATAAGACAAGCCAGACCCATGTACGGCAAAACACCGTATATGGGTCTTTCCGTCTTTCATCCCTCAAAAAATCACTCTAAAAAATACAAAAAACCATAGCTATTTCTTTGTCATTCAAGAAAATAATCGTATCTTTGCACTCAAATTTTATTGAGACATTAAGAAAATGAGTAAAGATACATTAACTCATCAGCTGACAGAGACCATCGAGGAGCTTTCGAGCGCCGAATCTTTGAAGGGGCTCTTCCATCAGCATCGAGACGGGAATCCACTTCCTTCGGGCAAGGCGCTCGAAGAAATCATCAGTTTGTCCCGTTCTATCCTCTTTCCGGGATATTTCGGCAATTCTTCGGTAAATATCTCAACCATCAAATATCATATTGGAGTAAGAGTAGAGAAACTCTATGAGATGCTGTCAGAGCAGATCCTCGCCGGTCTCTGCTTCGCCAACGACTGCGAAACGGAAACCCAGGCAGAACTGCAGCACCAGCGTGCCAAGGCAGGCGTGATTGCAGCCAAGGCAATCATGGAATTTCCGAAACTGCGCAAGATTCTGGCTACCGATGTAGAGGCTGCCTACGAGGGCGACCCGGCTGCCATGAGCCACGGAGAAATCATCTCCTGCTACCCGGTCATCAAGGCGATTACCAACTACCGCATCGCTCACGTGCTGCACGAACTGGGAGTGCCGCTCATTCCGAGAATGATGACTGAGCTGGCGCATTCGGAAACCGGTATTGATATTAACCCGGAGGCTACCATCGGCAAGCACTTCACCATCGACCACGGTACGGGTGTGGTGATTGGAGCTACCTGCATCATCGGAGACAATGTGAAACTCTACCAGGGTGTAACCCTCGGAGCCAAGAGTTTCCCTCTCGATAAGGACGGCAACCCTATCAAGGGAATCCCTCGCCACCCTATCCTCGAAAATGATGTCATCGTCTACGCCAATGCCACCATCCTCGGTCGCATCACCATCGGAGAAGGCTGCGTAGTGGGAGCCAACGTATGGGTTACCAAGGATATGAAACCGAAAACAAAGAAATATAAAAAAGAAAAACAAAGTTTATTAGATATAGAATTCAATAATGGAACAGGAATTTGAACTCATTGCCAAGACCTTCATGGGCCTCGAGCCTGTCTTGGCTGAAGAGCTCACCCAGTTGGGTGCCAATAATGTACAGATCGGTCGCCGCATGGTGTCTTTCACAGGCGACAAGGAAATGATGTATCGTGCTAACTTCCAGTTGCACACAGCCATCCGTATCTTAAAGCCTATCAAGCACTTCAAGGCGAGAAGCGCTGAAGAGGTGTATGATCAGATCCAGAAGATCAAGTGGGATGACATCTTAGACGTGAAGAAGACTTTCTCTGTTGACTCAGTAGTCTACTCAGAGGAGTTCCGCAACTCACGCTTCGTAACCTACAAGGTAAAGGATGCGATTGTTGACTGGTTCCGCGAGAAGCAGGGTACACGTCCAAATATCAGCGTATCTAACCCGGATATCCGCCTCAACATCCACATTGCAGAAGACAATGCCACCTTGAGTCTCGATTCGAGTGGTGAGAGTCTGCACCGCCGTGGCTACCGCCAGGAGCAGGTAGAGGCTCCTCTGAACGAGGTTCTCGCTGCAGGTATGATTCTGATGACCGGCTGGAAGGGCGAATGCGATTTCATCGACCCGATGTGTGGTTCAGGTACCATCGCCATCGAAGCTGCCCTCATCGCCCGCAACATCTCTCCAGGTGTATTCCGCAAGGAGTTTGCCTTCGAGAAGTGGAACGATTTTGACCAGGATCTCTTCGACATGATCTATAACGACGACTCTCAGGAGCGCGAGTTTGAGCACCACATCTACGGATATGATGTAGATATGAAGGCGGTGAACACAGCCAACCTCAACGTGCGTGCTGCCGGACTGAGCAAGGATATCACCATCGCCCAGCAGGACTTCAAGGACTTCACCCAGCCAGCAGAGAAGAGCATCATCGTGATGAACCCTCCATACGGCGAGCGCATCTCTACCCCTAACCTCCTGAACACCTACAAGATGATAGGTGAGCGCTTCAAGAAGGCTTTTGCCGGCAACGAGGCTTGGGTATTGAGCTACCGCGAGGAGTGCTTCGAGCAGATTGGTCTGAAACCATCTATCAAGATTCCTGTATTCAACGGAAGCTTGGAGTGCGAATTCCGCAAGTATGTGATGTTCGACGGCAAGATGAAGGACTTCCGTTCAGAAGGCGGTATTGTGAAGACTGAGCGCGAGAAGAGCGAGATGGCTCAGAAGCACCGTTTCAAGAAGGAGCGTGAATTCAAGAAGCGTGTAAGCGAGGAGACTGAAAACGAGGAGGACGATATCCGTTCTTTCAAGTTCCATACTCACCGTCTGGAAGACTTCGAGAAGAAGCGTGCTGAGTTCCATAAGGGCGGCCGTTCACGTATCGGTGGCAGTCGACGCAATGATGACGACGATGACAAGCGTGGAAGCCGTAGCTTCAAGGGCGACCGCAAGGGTGGCCGTGACTTTGGTGGCAAGCGCGACGGAAAGCGTTTCGAGAAAGGCGACAAGCGTGGTGGCTTCAAGGGCGACAAACGTGGTGGCCGTGATTTCGGAGGCAAGCGCGGAGGCAAGAAGAACTTCAGTGTTGACTTCGACGACGAGGATTAAAGACATATCGACCCATACGTCGTGAATTCACGACGCATGGGTGGTAAACCCGATAAAGTAAAGTAAAGAATATAATGAATCTGAAGAATTCAATTTATAAATTATCTTTTGCTGCTATGATTATGATGGCTATGAATGCAACCGACTTACAGGCTCAGGGCGTGGTTCCTGCTCAGAAAGGCGAGAAAGCCTTTACATTGGAAGACCTGAACTTCGGCGGCAACAACTATCGTAACATGGTAGCCAAGAACCGCTGGTGCACCTGGTGGGGCAATGAACTCGTTCGCCAGGATGTGGATGCCTGCTATCTCGTCAACAAGACGACAGGCAAGGAGACCAGACTCTTCGGCATCAATGACATCAACCAGTGGATTGCTCCTACCAAAGACATCAAGGTAAGAGCCCTCTACAATGCTCTCTTCCCTTTTGCAGGCAAGAGCATCGTGATGGTAAGCAACGGCAGCAAGACTTATACCGTAGACTTCAAGAAGCATAAGCTGCTGAGCGAGATGGATTTTGCTGACGGCGAGAACCTCCTGGAGGCCAACGCCCAGCAGAACGCCTTCGCCTATCTGAAGGGCAGCAACCTCTATGTGCGTACCTTCGATGTAACCAGCAACGCCCTGACAAAAGAAAAGAAATCTCACGATTTCCAGCTCTCAAAGGACGGAAGCCGCGAAATTGTTTATGGACAGAGTGTTCACCGCGATGAGTTCGGCATCAGCAAGGGAACCTTCTGGAGTCCGAACGGCGAACTGCTCGCCTTCTATCGCATGGACCAGAGTATGGTAACCGACTATCCGCAGGTCGACATCCCGGAAATCGGTTTCAATCATCCTGAAACACAGAGTTGCATTGCTACTCCTGCACCAGACAAGTATCCGATGACTGGCGAGACATCACACAAGGTAACCGTAGGCGTGTTCGACTGCATGACCGGCAAGACCATCTATCTGAAGGCTGGCGATCCAACCGACCGCTACTTCACCAACATCGCATGGAGTCCGGACAGCAAGACCATCTATATGTTCGAACTGAACCGCGACCAGAACGACTGCCGTCTGACTGCCTACAATGCAGAAACCGGCGAGAAGACAGGCGAACTCTATCGCGAGACCGATGAGAAATATGTAGAACCATGTCATCCTATCCAGTTCCTGCCTTGGGACAGCAGCAGTTTCATCATGCAGAGCCGCAAGGATGGCTACAACCACCTCTACCTCTGCACCCTGGGCAAGCACGGAAGCCGCATGGCCAGCAACACGGAATCGCTCGAAATCAAGCAGTTGACTTCCGGTAAATGGGAGGTGATGGAAGTGCTCGGTTTCAACAGCAAGCGCAAGAGCATCATCATCGCATCCAACGAGAAATCGCCTATCCAGAGAAACATCTTTGCCGTAGACACAAAAAACGGCAAACGTACGCTGGTAGATGATTGCGGCAAGGGATGGCACAGCGCCACTTTGAGCGAGAACGGACAGTATGTCTTCGACAACTACTCTACTCCTACCGTGCCTCGCAAGATTGCCCTCGTGAATACCGAGAACGGCAAGCGCACCGCTTACTTCACTGCCAAGAACCCTTGGAAGGGCTACAATGTGCCTGAGTACAGCTGCGGTACCATCAAGGCTGCCGATGGCGAAACAGACCTCTACTGGAGAATGGTGAAACCAGTAAACTTCGATTCAAACAAGAAGTATCCTACCATTATATATGTATATGGTGGACCTCATGCCCACAACGTAGATGCCCGCTGGAACTACTCTAGCCGTGGTTGGGAAACCTACATGGCAGAAAAGGGCTATCTGCTCTTCATCCTCGACAACCGTGGAAGCGAGAACCGTGGCAAGGCTTTCGAGCAGGCTACCTTCCGCCAGCTCGGACAGATTGAGATGCAAGACCAGATGAAGGGTGTGGAATATCTGAAGACGCTTCCTTACGTAGATGCTGACAAGATTGGCGTTCACGGCTGGAGCTTCGGCGGATTCATGACCATCTCACTGATGACCAACCACCCTGATGTGTTCAAGGTAGGCGTAGCAGGCGGTCCGGTAATCGACTGGCACTGGTACGAGGTGATGTATGGCGAGCGCTATATGGATACCCCACAGACCAACCCAGAGGGTTACAAGAAGACCTCTCTGCTCTATCAGGCAAAGAACCTGAAGGGCAAGCTGCAGATTATCCAGGGCTTGAACGATGTGACCGTAGTGCCACAGCACTGCCTCACCTTCCTCAAGGCTTGCATCGCAGCAGGCACCCAGCCAGACTTCTTCGTCTATCCTGGCGAGCCTCACAACATGAGAGGTCATCAGAGCACTCATCTGCATGAGCGCATCAGCAATTATTTCTTCGATTATCTCAAGTAAATATCTAGGAGTAAACATCCCCCGAAAAAGGGGAGTTTACTTCTACATCAAATAACAAACAATAACTTACAGCAAATGAAAATTTTATTGTTAGGAGGCGGTGGCCGCGAGCACGCCTTAGCATGGAAAATCGCTCAGAGCGAGAAGTGTGAGAAACTCTTCATCGCTCCTGGTAATGCCGGTACACAGAATGTCGGCGAGAACGTAGATATCAAGGCAGACGACTTTGAGGCGCTCAAGAACTTCACAGTAGAAAATGGCGTTGATATGGTGGTAGTTGGTCCGGAAGACCCATTGGTAAAGGGTGTTTACGATGACTTCAAGAACGATCCTCGCACCCAGAACATCCCTGTCATCGGTCCATCAAAGGCTGGTGCCGTATTGGAAGGCAGCAAGGACTTTGCCAAGAAGTTCATGAAGCGCCACAACATCCCTACTGCCCAGTATGAGACTTTCGACGGCGAGCACGTAGAGGAAGGCTTGAAATTCCTGGAGACACTGAAGGCTCCTTATGTATTGAAGGCTGACGGTTTGTGCGCCGGTAAGGGCGTTCTCATCCTCCCTACCCTGGAAGAGGCTAAGAAAGAGTTCAAGGAGATGCTCGGCGGTATGTTCGGCAACGCTTCTGCACGCGTAGTCATCGAGGAATTCCTCAGCGGCATCGAGTGCTCTGTATTCGTATTGACCGACGGCAAGAACTACAAGATTCTGCCTGAGGCTAAGGATTACAAGCGCATCGGCGAGCACGATACCGGTCTGAACACCGGCGGTATGGGTAGCGTTACCCCTGTACCATTCGCTACCAAGGAGTGGATGCAGAAGGTTGACGAGCGCATCATCCGTCCTACCGTAGAGGGACTTGCTGAGGAGAACATCGACTATAAGGGATTCATCTTCTTCGGTCTGATCAACGTTGAAGGCGAGCCTATGGTCATCGAGTACAACTGCCGTATGGGTGACCCTGAGACAGAGAGCGTGATGCTCCGCCTGAAGAGCGACATCGTGGATCTCTTTGAGGGTGTAGCAGCAGGCGACTTGGACAAGCGCAGCATCGAGTTTGATGAGCGTGCAGCAGTCTGCGTGATGCTCGTAAGCGGCGGTTATCCTGAGGCTTACAAGAAGGGTTATCCTATCCAGGGCATCGACGATGTAGAAGGTTCGGTAGTATTCCACTCCGGTACAGCCATGAAGGATGGTCAGGTAGTAACCAACGGTGGTCGTGTCATCTGCGTAAGCAGCTACGGCAAGGACAAGGAAGAAGCCTTGAAGAAGAGCTTTGCTGAGGCACAGAAGATCCAGTTCACCGACAAGTACTTCCGTTCTGATATCGGACAGGACCTTTAGTTTTTTAATGTTGAATTAGATGTTAAGAAAGAAAACTTTTAAAAAAAAAAGTGGCGGTTAGCCGCTACTCTTTACCAATTACTGCAACCCTTGCCACACTGGTTTGGGTTGCAGTAGGTTTATTGGTATCCAATATCTGGGTAGAATTTGCTTTTACAGCCATGTCTACCCTGCTGATGGTGGAACTGAACAACCGTAATGCCCTGATGCGTACCTACAGCCGAATGGTATCCTGCAGTTTTCTGGCATTAATGACGATGGCAGGACTCCCCCACCTCTCTTTAAAAAGCAGTATTGTGACGATGTGTTTCATCGCCTTTTATCTCATTATCTGGAATTGCTATCAGGATAAACGCTCAACAGGCTGGACTTTCTATGCCTTTGCCTGCATCGGTCTGGCATCGATGATTTTCGTGCAGATAGGCTATTTCATGCCTATCCTATGGATCATGATGATGGTGTTTACCCTCTCGTTTAGCGTAAAGACATTCTTTGCATCCCTGGTAGGTCTCATCGTGCCCTATTGGTTTGCAGCCGGTTATTTCTTCTATACCGACAACATACAGGGGTTGGCTGACCACTTCTGCGAATTCATCAACTACAGCGAACTCTTTGATTATTCGCAGGTTACCGACCATCAGGTTCTGAACCTGAGTTTTGTTACCCTGCTCACCATCATCGGTTCCATCCACTTCATACGCACCAGCTACGGCGATAAGATACGCACCCGCATGATCTACGAAACGTTTATCATGTTATCGGCTGCCTGCATCATCTTCATAGTCCTCCAGCCTCGACATATACAGGAACTGGGCGGCATCCTGATTGTGAATACAGCACCGCTTATCGCCCATTTCATCACATTCACCAGAGGTAAGTTTACCAACATCTCCTTCCTCCTGCTGCTCATCATGCTGGTACTTATCATGGCTTACAACATACTCGTACCAGAGAGCATATTACTATGAGTTGGATGATAGATTTCTTAATGAGCTGGGGCTACTGGGGCATGCTGGTATCAGCCTTCCTTGCCGGCAGCTTCTTTCCCTTCAGCAGCGAGGTGGTCATGTCGGGCTTACAGGCTGCCGGACTGGAACCTATCCAGCTCGTACTGTATGGAAGCATCGGCAATGTGCTCGGTTCTATGTTCAACTATGGCGTAGGACGAATGGGCAAGCTGGAATGGATAGAGAAATATCTGCATGTAAAGAAAGAGAGTCTTGACAAGGCTCAGCATTTCATGGCCGACAGAGGAGCCTGGATGGGATTCTTCGCCTTCCTGCCCCTGTTGGGAAGTGCCATCACCATCGTTTTGGGACTGACGAGAGCCAACATCGTGATTTCTGTCATCAGCATCACCATCGGAAAGGTGTTGAGATATGTGCTGCTGGTTTACGGACTCAGTTTCATCTTTTAAACAAGCTGCAAAGAAAACAAAGAATTGATTTATATAGATTGACTGCTTATGAGAAAGTATTTATACCTTATTATATTATGTGTGGTTTTCGCGGGCTGTAAAGGCAGCCAGCAGAAAGGTAACACCGCAGAAAGTAACGGAAAGGAATCTGTCGCCAACAGCGATGGCAAACCTGCTGTTACCGTAACTATCCCTCCCTACAAGTTTTTCGTTGATAAGATTGCCGAAAACAAGGTGGATGTCAACGTAATGGTATCCAACGGTAACAACCCGGAGACTTACGAGCCATACGCCGAGCAGATGATGGAACTCTCCAGGAGTGCCCTCTATCTGAAAGTGGGAAGCATCGGTTTCGAACAGACCTGGATGAAGAAGCTGCAGGACAACGCTCCTGACATGAAGGTGATAGATACCTCCACAGGCATCACGCCTGCCAAGACACCAGGCGGCAATACCGACCCGCATGTATGGATGAGTTGCAAAAACGCCCGCATCATAGCCAGCAACATCCTCAAGGCGCTCTGCGAACTGGAGCCGAAGAACAAGGCATTCTTTGAGAAGAACTATCTGTCGCTGCTGAAAATCATCGACAAGCGAGACAGCACCATCAGAAAGGGTTTCAAGGATCATCCCGAGATGGTTCGCAAGTTTGTGATTTATCATCCTATCCTCACCTACTTTGCCCGCGACTACCAGTTGGAGCAGCTTGCCATTGAGGAAGAAGGCAGGGAGCCTAGTGCTGCCCAGCTGAAGAGCCTCATCGAAAGAGCAAGAAAAGAAAAGATAAAATATTGTCTCATTCAGGCTGAATTTGCCAACCGCAACACCAACACTTTCATCAAGGAAAGCCAGACCAAGCCAATGAATATCAATCCATTGCAGGGCGACTGGAACTGGGCGATGCAGGAAGCGGCAGCAGCGATACAAGGCAAGAAAATCGTTGTTGGGAAGTAAAAACTACAATAATATGACTCCAATCATAAAAATCGAGCATCTTTCTGCTGGCTATGAAGGCAAGGAGGTGCTCCACGACATCAACCTCACCGTCTGTAAAGACGATTATCTTGGCATTATCGGTCCCAACGGTGGTGGCAAGACAACTCTCATGCGCCTCATTCTGGGGCTGATGAAACCCACAGACGGCAGCATCCGCTTTTATAAAGACGGGGAGGAAGTAAGAGAAATCAGCATGGGATATCTGCCCCAATACAACCATCTCGACAAACAGTTTCCTATCTCCGTCTATGAAGTGGTACTCTCAGGACTCAGCAAGACCAAAAGTCTCTTTTCGAGATACACCCAGGCACAGCACCAGCAGGTTCTCGACTGTCTGGAACAGATGCAGCTCACGGAGTTGAAAGACCGCCATATCGCAGCCTTGAGCGGCGGACAGCTGCAGCGAGTACTCCTCGCCCGCGCCATTGTTTCGAAACCCGATGTAGTGATACTGGATGAGCCCAACACCTACATCGACCGCCGTTTCCAGAAGCAGATGTACGAGATGCTGGAACAGATCAACCGGGAGTGCGCCATTATCATCGTAAGCCATGATGTAGCCGAAGTGCTCAATAACGTAAAGCACATCGCCTGCGTAAATCATCATCTCCACTACCACGATACGGCAGATATGCCGAGAGAGAAACTGGAAGAGCATTTCTTAAATGTATAGGCTTATTATATAATAATGCCTAAAAAACAGGTGCAAAAATCCATATTATCTCATCTTTTTATTATCTTTGCAACTGGAATGTGCCTTTTCAGAAAGGCACGGAGAAAGCATTCAGAAACAGAGAAAGCATTCAGAAAGAAATATAATACATTAAAGTTTAAACAATAATGAAACAGTACAGATTAGTGGACAATATCTTCGGATGGGTCGCATTCATCATTGCGGCGTTCACTTATTGTTCCACAATTGAACCGACAGCCAGCTTCTGGGACTGTCCTGAGTTTATTACGACTGCTTACAAGCAGGAGATCGGTCACCCACCTGGGGCACCATTCTTCATGCTTTTAGGCAATTTCTTCACACATTTCGCCAGCGACACTACCCAGGTAGCCAAGATGGTAAATACGATGAGCGCCCTGCTGAGCGCCGTCTGTATCATGTTCCTCTTCTGGACCATCACCCACCTGGCTCGCCGACTCGTCATCAGCGACTGGAAAGAACTGACCACCAGCAAGCTGATTGCCATCGAGGCATCCGGTATGGTGGGCGCACTCATCTACACCTTCAGCGATACCTTCTGGTTCTCTGCTGTCGAGGGTGAGGTTTATGCGTTCTCTTCTGCCTTTACCGCTGTGGTATTCTGGCTCATCCTGAAGTGGGAAGACCATGCTGACGAGCCTCATAGCGACCGTTGGCTTGTGCTCATCGCCTATATGACCGGTTTGAGTATCGGTGTCCACCTGCTCAACCTGCTCTGTATTCCAGCCATCGTATTGGTTTATTACTACAAGAAGGTGCCACATGCCAACCTCAAGGGTTCACTCCTGGCGCTGTTCCTTTCATTCCTCGTAGTGGTAGCCGTACTGTATGGTGTGGTTCCAGGTATCATCACCGTAGGCGGCTGGTTCGAGCTGTTCTTTGTCAACACCCTCGGCTGTCCGTTCAATACCGGTGAAATCGTATACATCATCTGTCTTGTAGCCTCAGTTATCTGGGGTATCTACGAGACCTGTAATGCATCAGAGAAGAACGAGAAGAAGCAGAATATCGCCTTCGTTCTCGGCTTCGGCATGCTCGGCATCCCATTCTACGGATATGGCTGGACAGCTGCCATTACCGGCATCATTGTGCTGGTTATTCTCTGGTTCGTACTCGGCTACAAGCGCAAGCAGGAAGTAGTAACAGGCGTTGACGAATCTACAGGCATCGCCAAGAAGAAGATGCAGCTCCTGCCGCTCATCTCTGCACGCGTCAAGAACACAGCCTTGCTCTGCATGCTGATGCTGATGATTGGTTATTCCAGCTACGCACTCATCGTGATCCGTTCTTCTGCCAACCCTCCTATGGACCAGAACTCTCCTGAGGACATCTTTACCCTGGGAAGTTATCTGAGCCGCGACCAGTATGGCGACCGCCCTCTGTTCTATGGCCAGGCTTATACATCACAGGTAGCCCTCGAAGTAGACGGCAACATGTGCAAGCCTGTCATGAAGGAAGGCGCACCGGTTTACCAGCGCAAGGAAAAGGCTTCGGCAGATGAGAAGGACTCTTACTTCGTAGTAAGTCACAAGAATAAGTATATCTATGCCCAGAACATGCTCTTCCCTCGTATGTACAGTTCGGCTCATGCCCAGGCATACGAAGACTGGATGGGCGGTGTAGAAGGCACAGAGATTCCTTACGACCGCTGCGGAGAGAGTATGATGGTGAAGATGCCGTCACAGTTTGACAACATCCGCTTCTTCCTCTCTTACCAGTGCAACTTCATGTACTGGCGCTACTTCATGTGGAACTTTGCCGGCCGTCAGAACGACATCCAGGGCAATGGTGAGCCAGAGCACGGCAACTGGATTACCGGTTTCTCATTCATTGATGATTCACTCTATGGCGACCAGAGCAAATTGCCAGACGACCTGAAGGAGAACAAGGGACACAATGTATTCTATTGCATGCCGCTGATTCTCGGTCTCATCGGACTTTTCTGGCAGGCTTGGTATACCCGCAAGAAGAAGGTAATGAAGAACGGCAAGGAAGAGGAAGTGCTCCTCCCTATCGGAATCCAGCAGTTCTGGATTGTATTCTTCCTGTTCTTCATGACAGGCCTTGCCATCGTCATCTACCTGAATCAGACACCGATGCAGCCACGTGAGCGTGACTATGCTTATGCCGGCTCATTCTATGCATACGCTATCTGGTGCGGTCTCGGCGTACTCGCCATCATCGACATTCTGAAGCGCAAGATGAAGCTCAGCGGTACTGCCGTAACAGCCATCGTAGCTGTACTAACTCTGCTCGTACCAATCCAGATGGCTTCACAGACTTGGGATGATCACGACCGCTCAAACCGTTACACCTGCCGTGACTTCGGTCAGAACTACCTGATGTCACTCCAGGAGAAGGGCAACCCTATCATCTTTACCAATGGTGATAACGATACCTTCCCACTCTGGTACAACCAGGAGGTAGAAGGCGTAGGAACAGATGCCCGCGTATGTAACCTGAGCTACCTGCAGACCGACTGGTATATCGACCAGATGATGCGTCCTGCATACAACTCACCATCTGTGCCAATCACCTGGCCACGTCTCGACTTCTGTTCAGGTACCAACGAATATGTATCTGTTGAACCTGAAGCAAAGAAGCAGATTCTCGACTTCTACAAGCAGGATCCAGAGAACGCCAAGAAGCAGTTTGGTGCCGAACCGTTCGAGCTCAAGAACATCCTGAAGAACTGGGTACGCAGCAAGAACCCTGACATGCACTTCATCCCTACAGATACCCTCTATGTCACCATCGACAAGGAGGCTGTAAAGAAGAGCGGCATGATGATGGCATCAGATTCTATTCCAGACAAGATGGTCATCTCGCTTGCCGGCAAGAGCGCACTCTACAAGGGCGACCTCATGATGCTCGAAATGTTGGCACAGTGTAACTGGACCCGTCCGCTCTACGTAGCACTCACCGTAGGCGAAGAGAACTATATGAACCTCGGCGACAACTTCGTACAGGAGGGACTTGTGAACCGTATCACTCCGTTCACCACCAACAAGCCAGGTGCCAAGAACTTCGATACAGAGAAGGCTTATCACAACATCATGACCCGATTCAAGTTCGGCAACCTGAAGCAGAAGGGACTTTACATCGACGAGACAACCATGCGCATGTGCTATACCCACCGTCGCCTGCTCGCCCAGACAGCCCTCCAGCTCATCGCCGAAGGCAAGAAACAGAAGGCTATCAACATCCTGAAGAAGGCTGATACCGAGATTCCTGCCTACAATGTTACGCTCGACTACATGAGCGGTGGCTTGGATATGGCTCGCGGCTGGCTGATGACCGGTCAGAAAGCCAAGGGTAAGGAATATATAGAAGCGGTATGGAAGAATGCTTCACAATACCTCAACTACTATCTCTCGCTGCCAAACGACCGTTTCCTCCAGGCAGAGCACGACTGCATCCGTCAGATCATGATCATGCAGAGCATCTGCGAGGCTGCCGGAATGGTGAGTCCACAGTTGGAGCAGAAGTATGAGAAGCAGCTCAACAACCTCTACCGTCTCTATCATGGCAGAGGTGGCAGAATGCCGGAAGGCAATCAGTAAAAAATAGAAAAAAGTTTGGTGTCGCGAAACACGACACCAAACTTTTCATTATTCATATAAACCTGTTTTATCCATGTTCATAGAGCAACCAGCCAAATGGCTCAGATGGTTATATCCAAAGGCCATCTGGAGAATGGACAAGAAAGACCATTCTGTCTATCTTACATTTGATGACGGTCCGATTCCTGAGTCAACTCCATTCATCTTAGAGACCCTGAGAAAGTACAATATCAAGGCTACTTTCTTTATGGTAGGCGAGAATGTATTGCGCCATCATGACCTCTACAACCAGATTGTGGCAGAGGGTCATCAGGTTGGCAACCATACATTCAACCATATCGGTGCCTTCAAGCACCGCGTCATCTCCTACGTGCTCAACACCAATAAGGCGAACGACATCATCCATGCCCATCTCTTCCGTCCACCTCACGGCTGGATGCGACCAAGTGAGTATTGGTGGCTGCACCGCACTTACAAGGTCATCATGTGGGATGTGGTGACGCGCGACTATTCCAAATGGATGACGGCAGAAGATGTGGTGAACAATGTGAAGCGATATGCCCGCAATGGCAGCATCATCACCTTCCACGACTCGCTGAAGAGCATTGAAAAGCTGAAGACAGCGCTCCCTCAGGCCATAGAATGGCTCATGGAACAGGGGTATGAATTTAAGACTTTTGAATAAGAAGCTGTTATTCCCAAACAGGAACAGCCCAATAAATACAGACAAGAAATGAGCAAAAGAATCAACAGTTATCAGGCAGTAGCTGCATTTGTAAGAGGTTTCTTCGAAGCTTACGCACGTGGCATCATCGATGCTACCATCGAAGGCAATGACTTCAGCAAGAAGAACGACCCGAAACAGATCAAGCAGATGATGCTGGAGCACTATGGCGAGGTAAACCAATACTTCTTCGACATCATGTTCTCTACCCTCGTACGCCTCAACTACAAGACTGCCGAGGAAGCCAACGAGCGCATGAAGAAGAACTTCGACAGCATGAAACAGGCTGACCCGACCTTTGAGCCAACCATGCTCGACTACTTGCGCATAGCCTGCAAATCGAACCAGCTTTACAAGGCGATGGAATCAGAATACAAGCGTAACTTCACCTGGCTTCTTCAAGGCAAGTTTACCACACTTGAAGAGCATGTACGCGATTACACCCATGGCATTCTCATCAGTCTCGCCGACGAGCCGATGGCCATCCATCTCCTGGTCCGCATTATCGTAAAGGCATACGCAGCAGGCTTGAAGTGTGGCAGCAAGGAGGGCGAGCAGCACCAGCTCCACATGCCTACCCTTCACGGCATGTTGCTGAACAATGTCAACATCCTGCTCAACGAGACTCCGCTCAAGAGCAGCACCGAAGATCCTGTTGCCCTCTTCAAGGAGGCATGCAAGAATGAAGAAGAAAACATCAACGTTCTTTTCAACACATTAAACGATGCGATGAAAGAACTGGCAGAAGAATAAGAGAAAAGCATCATTGATGACGAGCACAGCACCAGATTCGAGAACCATCCGACTCCATATAGCGTAGAATCTCGTTATTCACTTCTTGGCGAATGGAGAGCATGGATTCTCGGTCGCAATCCACAGTAAAGTCAAGGTCTATATCTACCGAGAGTCTTGGCAGTTGGAAAACGGTGAGATTGATGGCTATACCACCTTTCAGCACAAGAGATTTAGACAGCAAAGGACTGTCATGGAAATAGTTCTGTCATTGTTTCTAATTTTGCACAAAAATATAAAATTTAAATTGTCTATGAGAAAAATCAGAAACTTTTTATGCTGTTTTTATATGTTCTTTCCATCTTAATTGTCCGACTACGGAGGAACAAATCACCGACAGGCAAGTTCTTTTGGGAGTAACCCAAAAGGTTTCGAGTAACTCGAAACATAACTTGCTGTGTCTTTGTGGACACAATGTTTTGAAAAGGCAAAGAAACTGCGTTCTATAATAAGGACATTCAGTTGGGAATAACAAAGTGACAATGATTAAGATTACAAAAGATTTAGATATATAACAAAGCGACAATGATTAAGATTATTAAAGATTTAGATATAACGGCTTCGGGTGTTAGTGTATTTAACCGCAAGTGGCAACCTGTCCATTTACAACAAGGAGAAATGGATGGGGCTTGTGCCGTATATTCCATGATGAGGAACCTGCTCATACTAAAGGTTCTTACTCGTAATCAAGTTGTCAACTTGAAAACAACATTTAAGGGAAATACCGCAAAAGGGAGACTCTTCAAAGAGTTCTTTGTGACAGAAGGACTGTGCCGTGATGGATTTTATTTTTCCGAAATAAAAGAAAAGCTATCCCATTCTTTTGCTAAAGAGGTTACATCTTCGCCTCTTCAATATACAGCATCTTTATCAGACCAAACTTCTTTTGTAGAAGAACTTAGGACTGCAATAGATAGCGACACGCCTTTGATTACCGCTCTGTCTTTTAAAGGTGGCGCTCATGCTGTACTTGCTATTGGGTATGAAGAACAAAAAGACGGTGTCAAGAAAATATTCTGTTTAGACCCAAGCTATGCCATAAGTCCGACATCCTTTTGGAATGGTGTAATAATCCTAAATGAGGGAAAAGGAAAGTACAGCCATCAGTATATAACAGATAAAGACGAAAAATATATCAATGTCAGTGAATCATTGAATATAAAAAAGAAATAACGATATGAGCGAAGAATTACAACAGAAATTTCTTGACAAACTTTGAGAAGTTGCAAACAAACTACGTGGCAATCAAGGACCTGGAGGCCAAACGTGCTGACCTTGACAAGGAGATTGAGGGCTATCTGAAAGAGTTGGGATTGTTAGAGTAAACTTTCCACAAGTTGTGGCAGAGTTCCCAGATATGAAAGGGCTTTCATACAGAAACTTGAAGTATATCAGACAATGGTATCAGTTTTATAATGAGCAACTTACAATTTGACAACAAGCTGTTTCCAAATTAGACGAAGTAAATGTGCAATAACTTGTTGCACAATTACAAGAAGGATGTCTAAGCTCATGCCTGAAAACATACAGAGCCAGTTGCCTACAATAGAAGACATTGAAGCAACACTTTCTGATATAAAGGAAACTAAGGATTTCAAAAAAGGTAATGATATGAAAAATAAAGATAATATACCGCAGTTCGTGAATAGCGACTCCTTCATGGCAGACAAGAACTATGTGAAGTGATTGTCTGACCTGAAGAAACGTTTCCGCATGGCACAACTTAAAGCTGCTGTCAAAGTGAATACGGAAATGCTCAAATTCTACTGGAGTTTGGGCGAGGACATTTGCGAGAAGCAGAAACAATACAAGTGGGGTGCAAAGGTTGTAGTTAGGCTTAGCCTTGATATGCGTTCGGAAATTCCTCAGAGTGAGGGATTTTCAAGACCTTTACCATGTAAAACGCTGGTTTGCGTTCTATTCAAGTCAAATTGAAAGAGGATGTGTCATAAGTTTATGATTCACCCTCTTCTATTTGTTGAAAGAGATAGAATATGTTGCTTGAAGAGATAGGATATGTTGTTGGAAGAGACAGAATAAGTTGTTGGAAGAGATAGGATATGTTGTTGAGACAGTCAGTATCTTCGGTCGCACAACAGCTGTTGTGCGCTTGCATAACAGCTGATATGCGCATGCACAACACCTGTTGTGCATGCGGTAGTCAACTGTTATACACCAACTATTATCCAGACTTATGACACACCCTCTTACAGGAAGTGGATAATGCAACAACCCCAATGCCAATGAACGAACATTGCTTGAAATAAAACAGGAAGCCTTTTGTCGTATCTTTGTCGATAGTTACCAAATGGTGAACAACGGGGTGAACACTTGCCCCAAGCATTCACCTTTTCGGCTCCGGGGTGAACCCTAATAAAAAGAACTTTGTATATACAGCGCATGCTAGAAATATAAGAGTCTCTATTATAATGGGTTATATAGTTTTTTTAACACATTATTAACGCTAAAGGTTGGCATCTGGGTTCACCCTTCACCGATTTCATCGCCAAGGGCAGAGGACGACTATTCGCAGCAGGATACCGCCCCCGACCTGCCCTTCTAGGGGTGGGTAGGGTAAGTAAGGGGAGGGTACTTTCTAAGAGTTTCCTTATGTAAAGGTTCGTTTACTATAGGAAAGATATAGTATATATATAGACTCCCAGAAAAAGCGATTTCCTACTCACCCTAGTTACCCCCGGCCGTAAACAAGATAGTTACGACCGCTAAGTATCATGGTTACGATGCCTAAGTATCATGGTTACGGATAGTATTTAAGTCGCACACGGATCTCACGGATCTTCTTCGTTGCAAGCAACGGTACTCACTAAGACTCACAGCCAAAACTCCGAAGGAGCCAAAATCCGTGAGATCCGTGTGCAAAACTAAACATTAACCCTTTAAAATCCATAGAATCCAATGAAGAATCAAAGAAAAATCGGCCCGCCACTCAGAAAATCAATCCTCGCTGAGGAGTTTCTTGATTTCCTCATCGGTCTTGGTGAGTTTGTCTTTACAGAGTTTCACCAAGGTTTTGGCACGTTTCAACTGCTCGGAGAGCTGATCAATATCGAGTTCATCATTCTCCATTCTTTCTACGATTTCTTCAAGCTCTCTTACGGCTTGTTCGTATTTCATTCCTTCTTTTTCCATTTTTTTTATTTTGTTTTGGGGTAACAGAGTTAACAGTGGATATTTTAAAGCTTTTGCCCTTACAGGGCGACAAGATTGCGTCCTTTATTACCCAGGGCGATGCCCTGGGCTAGGAGCTTCTGCCCTTTCAGGGCGTGTGAAGCTCAACGTTCAGGGCGTCTGGAGCTAGATTGCTATAAACTATTAACTATAAATTATAAACTATTATTCAACTTTTGCCTTCACGCTGCCCTCGGCAAACCTCGTTTCAATGATGTCGCCAGACTTCAGTTCTGAGGCAGAGCGGATGCTTTTGCCATCTTTCAGCGTGATGCTGTAGCCACGTTTCAGCAATAACTCGGGGTCTTGTGCATGGATGCGCTGGGAAAGAAGCTGCAGACGATGACTCTCGTTGAGCATCTTCCTTTCCAATATCGGCTGAATATTCTGAGAAAGAATCTCGAAATGGCGCTGGGCTTCCGATAGTTTCGACTGGACATTTGTGCTTAAACGGCTCATCAAGCGGTCGAGATAGGCTCCCTGCTTCGTCTTCACCAGCGAAAACTGAACAGGAATCGTGTTGCTCAATCTGTCGAGCCTCATCTTCTCCACCTGCAGGCGGTGCTTCACATTCTGCACGATAGCCTCTTGCGCATTCACCACACGGGCATAAACCTCAGTAAGATGATTAACGAGGAAGGCGGCAGCGGCTGTCGGTGTCTTTACACGTTGGAAAGAAATCATATCCAGCACACTCTCGTCCCTTTCATGTCCTATTCCCGTGATGATAGGCAGCGGGAAGTTTGCCACATTCTCGGCAAGCGCCAGGGTGTCGAAACCAGAGAGATCGCTCGTAGCGCCACCGCCTCGGATGATGACTACGCAGTCAAACTGTTCCCATTCGGCATTGATACTGTCGAGGGCAGCTATCACACTCTGCTCTACCCCCTCACCCTGCATCGTAGCCGGAAAGAGGCGGGTTTGAAACTGCAGACCATAATCGTTATCGGCAAGCTGGTTGCAGAAATCACCATAACCTGCTGCCGTAGCACTGGAAATGACGGCGATGCGCTGGCAGAACATCGGGAGCGCCAACTCCTTCTGCAGTTCGAATACGCCCTCTGCTTTCAGCGTATTGATGATTTCCAACCTCTTGCGCGCCATATCGCCCATCGTATAGTTAGGGTCAATATCATCTACTATCCAGGAGAAGCCATAGTTCTCATGAAACTGCGCGTGTACCTTGAGCAGCACTTTCATTCCGGCATGAATGCGCTGTCCGGTGATGCGCTCGAAATTCGGTTTGATGAACACCCATCGGTTTCGCCAGCAGGAGGCATGCGCCTTGGCAATGGGCGTATTAGACCGCTCATCCTTCTCGATGAGTTCCAGATAGCAGTGCCCGCCGTAGCCCTCGCGAGCCTCGGAGAGTTCCGCTTCCACCCAATAGCTATCGGGCAAGGACATAGAAATGACGTCGCGGACCATGGAGTTTAATTCAAAAAGTGATAATCGAAGTCGTTCCATGCTGTTTACTGTTTAAAGTTTACAGTTTATAGTTGAAAGTTTATAGCTAGCAGAGCAAGTTTGCCCTATTAACTATAAACTATTAACTACTTAATCGCTTTTCCCGTCTGATAAGCCTTCCAGAAATCAGGCACACCATATCCGAATACATTATCGGGATGATGCTGATTATTACCAGCCAATCTCACGAGTTTCATAATCTGCTTAGCCGTCTTCTGAGGCAAAGCCTGCCAGAGACACGCTACCATTCCGGCGATGAGCGGAGATGAGAAAGACGTTCCGTTATCATTGATGATATTTCCACGGCCCGTAATCACACAGGTAGGACTTCCGTAAGCCATCACATCAGGCTTGATTCTGCCGTCAGCAGTAGGTCCCACGGCACTGAAAGCCGCATTCTCGCCCATTTCGTTTACGCTGCCCACGGTAAGGATATTGCGTGCATCGGCAGGGAAATTGATTTTCTTCCAACTTCCCATTCCGTCGTTTCCTGCAGAATTGACACAGATGATTCCCTTGTCAGCACACATCGAAGCGGTGCGGGAGATGAGGGTAGAATTGCCGTCCTGCTCATAATAATGATGGTTGGTAGACGCATCATCGAAGCCATGATAGCCTAACGAAGAGTTGATGACATCCACGCCGCAACTGTCAGCATATTCAGCCGCAAAAGCCCAGTAATCCTCTTCTGCCAGACTCTCTGTGCGCTCATCTTCACAGCGCACCAGCAGATATTGAGCCTCAGGCGCCACTCCCACGAATCTTTCGGGTTCGTTGGCAGCCATCGTAGAAAGCACCATCGTTCCATGCTCCATCTCGGCGAAAACATTCTTGGATTGAGGAACCACAAAGTCCTTAATGCCCGCCAATCTGATATTATGCAGCGCCGGAATCTTATCCACATTCATGAATCCGCCGTCGAAGACAGCAATCATCATTCCTTTGCCCAAATGTCCGGTTCCATGCAGCCGCTTGCCGTTGAGCGACTGAATCTGCGCATCGGCAGCACCATATTCGCCTACTCCACCAGTCCAATCGTTCAATCCCCTGCGAACGCTACTTCTGACGCGCTGACTGACAGAATCGGGAGCAGAGAAGACCTTCATTTTCCGTGTGATGAAATCGAGCTCATCCAGTTTCCGTAGTTCCTTCTCCTTATGAATGCGGACCAGCAGGGTATTGTTCCACTTGCTCTTGCCCACAATCTCGATGCCTGCCTCGCTTACAGCCTGCTCATAAGCAGGAGCCACAGGCAAATCGGTAACATCGATGGGCAGATTCTGCCTCTTTCTGCGCTCAATGGAACGGGGAGAGAGAAAATCTGCCGGGCGACTTACCGAGAAGGGAGTGTGACTGAGGTCTTTGTCTCTGAGATAAAGACGATACATCATACACTTGCCTCCCGGATACGACACCATATCGGTTTCGGCGATGCGGGGCAACCGCATCAGTTGCTCAAAATTGCTAACCCTGTCTTCGCGAGCAAACAAAGAAAGAGCGGTCATTAAAAATGCATAAAGCATCAAATATTTTTTCATCATTATATCGGTAGTCCGGTTTGTTATTGTTGTTGCTGCAATATTTTTGTATTGCATTTGTTAATGAGTTGAATTGTTTATTCTGAAGTGCAAAAGTACAGAAATTGTACGAAAACACCAAAGGAAAAGGGAAGTTTTTATCATGAAATGCAAGTTTTTCTCATATATATAATAAGGTATCAGATATTTTTTGTACTTTTGCAGACAAGTAGCCGCTGCAATTGCATTCTGAAAAAAGCAGGGCGAGCGGCTATGAGGAAAAAACAGATATAAATGGAAAATAAACAAGCGACATTAGAATTAGGTACGAAGCCGGTGGGCAAGCTGCTCGTTCAGTATGCCTTGCCAGCGATGATTGCGATGACCGCCGCCTCACTCTACAACATCGTTGACCGAGTATTCATCGGCCAGGGTGTGGGAGCCATGGCCATCTCAGGTCTCGCCATCACCTTCCCCTTCATGAACCTCACCGCCGCTTTCGGAGCCGGTGTGGGCGTAGGAGCATCTACTGCCATCAGCGTGAAGCTGGGACAAAAAGACTATGCCACAGCGCAAAACATTCTGGGTAACACAATTTCTCTGAATCTCATCATCGGTATCGGATTGAGCATCATCTGTCTGCTCTTCCTCGACCCTATCCTGAGATTCTTCGGAGCCAGCGACCAGACGCTCATCTATGCCCATGAGTATATGGTCATCATCCTGCTGGGCAATGTGGTGAGCCACATGTATTTCGGTATGAATGCTCTGCTCCGAGCAGCGAGCAAACCCAAGCAGGCGATGTACGCCACCATCTTCACGGTGGTGATGAACGTGATACTGGATGCCCTCTTCATCCTCGTCTTCAAATGGGGAATACAGGGAGCCGCCATCGCCACCATCCTTTCGCAGTTGATGGCGCTGATGTGGCAAATCAAGCTCTTCAGCAACAAGAATGAGCTGCTCCACTTCAAGAAAGGCATCTACAAACTGAAGAGGAAACTCGTGGATAATATCCTTGCCATCGGCATTTCGCCTTTTCTGATGAACGTGTGCGCCTGCATCATCGTCATCTTCATCAACAACCAGCTGGTGCGGTTCGGAGGCGACCTCTCCGTGGGAGCCTACGGAATAGCCAATGGTATTGCGATGGTGTTCGTGATGTTCGTGTTTGGCGTAAACCAGGGAATGCAGCCTATAGCCGGATACAACTATGGAGCCCAGAAACTGGACCGACTGATTCGCGTACTGAACCTGAGCATCATTGCCGCCACCGCCATCATGGTAACGGGCTGGCTGATAGCGATGTTCCTGCCTTACTACTGCGCACGACTGTTTACAACCGATAAGCAACTGATAGACTTGGGCATTAAGGCGATCAGAGTAGTGATGTTCTGCTTCCCGGTCATCGGGTTCCAGATGGTTATCACCAACTTCTTCCAGTGCATCGGAAAGGTGAAGATCAGTATCTTCCTCTCCTTGTCGAGACAGTTGCTCATCCTTCTGCCGCTCCTGGCTTTCCTGCCGATGATATGGGACATTGATGGAGTATGGTACAGTATGCCTATCTCCGACTTCGCTGCCGCAGTCATCGCCGGAGTCGTAATGATGTGGTACATGAACAAGCTGAAAAGACAACACCAAGAACAGCTAAAAGTTAATAGTTAATAGGGCTTAGCCGTTTAGCAAGATTGCCATAGGCGGTTCATGCTATAAATTATAAACTACAAACTAAAGATTATGAATAAGATTATCATAAACGTAGGTCGCCAGATAGGTAGCGGCGGGCATATCATCGCCGAGAAGCTGGCGGAGGATTTCGGTTGCAAATGTTACGACCGTGAGCTGCTGAATCTTGCCGCCAAGGAGAGTGGATTCTCTGAGAAATTCTTCGAGCAGAACGATGAGCAGAAGGGATTCTTCAAGTCTCTCTTCCATACCCATCTGCCCTTCCTGAGCGATAACAATTTCTATCACAACGACTTCTCGCAGGAAGGTCTGTACAAGTTCCAGAGCGACGCTATCAGAAAGGCTGCCGATGAGGGCAACTGCGTGTTCGTGGGCAGAACCGCCGACTATGTGCTGCGTGATTACAAGAATGTGATTAATATCTTCATCACCGCCAATATCGACGACCGCATTAAGGCAGTGTGCAAGCGAAAGGACATCGACAGAGCCTCCGCCCGCAAGTTCATCGAAAGCCACGAGGAGCAGCGCGCCTCTTACTACGATTACTATACAGGCAAGAAGTGGGGACACAGCGAGAGCTACGACCTCTGCATCAACAGCAGCCATCTGGGAATCGAAGAAACAGAGAAGTTTATCGCAGAATTTATCAGAAAGAAGTTCGGACTTAGTGATTAATTAGTAGTGATTAGGGATTAATTTTAGGGACATAAAATATAAAACATCATATAAATGAAGAAGATTATGCTTTTGGGCTCAGGCGAACTGGGCAAAGAATTTACCATCGCCGCAAAGCGAGCAGGACAGTACGTCATCGCTTGCGACAAGTATGACAATGCACCAGCCATGCAGGTAGCCGACGAGCGAGAAGTGTTCTCGATGCTCGATGGCGACGCATTGACCGCAGTGGTAGAGAAACATCACCCAGACATCATCGTGCCTGAGATTGAAGCTATCCGCACCGAGCGACTCTTCGACTTCGAGAAGGAGGGCATCCAGGTTGTGCCTTCTGCCCGTGCCGTAAACTACACCATGAACCGCCGTGCCATCCGCGACCTTGCCGCCAAGGAACTGGGTCTGCGCACCGCCAAGTATTTCTATGCCAAGACCTTCGAGGAGTTTAAGAACGCTGCCGATGAAATCGGTTTCCCATGCGTAGTGAAACCTCTGATGAGTTCAAGCGGCCATGGTCAGAGCTATGTTCACAACGATGATGAACTGAAGGAGGCTTACAAGGAGGCAATGGAAGAAGGTCGTGGTGACGTGAAGGAAGTAATCATCGAGGAATTTATCGACTTCGATTCTGAGTTCACCCTGCTCACCGTCACCCAGAAAGACGGTCCTACCCTCTTCTGTCCACCTATCGGCCACGTACAGAAGGGCGGCGACTACCGCGAGAGTTGGCAGCCATTCCAGATTCCTGAAGAGGCTTTGAAGAAGGCTGAGCACATTGCCGGCGAAGTAACCAAGGCATTGACAGGTGCCGGTCTCTGGGGCGTAGAGTTCTTCCTGAGCAAGCAGGGCGAGGTTATCTTCTCTGAGTTGAGTCCTCGTCCACACGATACAGGTATGGTAACCCTTGGTCACACCACCAACCTGAGCGAGTTTGAGCTCCACTTCCGTGCCGTGATGGGCTTGCCTATCGCCGGAATCCATCTGGAGCACATCGGCTGTTCTGCCGTCATCCTCTCGCCAGAGGAAAGCACCGAGCCATTAAACTACAATATGCTCGATGCGCTGAAGGAAGACCATACCCGCATCCGTATCTTCGGCAAGCCAGAGGCTCACGTAGGCCGCCGCATGGGCGTCGTACTCTGCTACGGCGAGAAGGGCGATGACCTCAACCAGCTCCGCGACAAGGCAAAGCGTCTGGCAAAGACTGTATTGGGAACCGACCCATACATGAAGAAATAGACATGAAAGAATTAGGAAGAATTATCACATTACCCAAGATATTCGACCCTAGAGGCAACCTGACAGTGGCAGAGGGAGAGACGCATATTCCCTTTGCCATTGCCCGTACCTACTGGACCTATGATGTTCCGGGCGGAGAAAGTCGCGGTGGCCATGCTCACAAGAAATGCCAGGAATTCATCATAGCAGCCAGCGGTTCCTTTTCGGTAACACTGGATAATGGAGAACAGAAGAAGACCTATCATCTCAACCACCCTTGGGAGGGACTGTTCGTAGATGTCAATATCTGGCGAACACTGGATGATTTCTCTTCCGGCTCATTGTGTCTGGTTCTGGCTTCCCACAAGTTTGAGGAAGAAGACTACATACGCGAATATGACGAATATCTCAGATTCATCAGTTCATCCCAAAGTCCTAATCTCTCAAAGACCGAGAATCAATAACGCTAAAAATCATGTTTGAGATCAGAAAATACAACGATGCAGACAAGGAAGTCTGGAATGCCTATGTAGAACATGCACGCAACGCCACCTTCCTTCTCAACCGCTCCTACATGGATTATCACAGCGACCGTTTCCATGACCATTCGCTCATGATTTTCCACAACAACAAGCTCTATGCCTTACTCCCTGCCAATGAGGACGGAGATGTTTTCTATTCTCATCAGGGACTCACCTATGCCGGACTGCTCACTACCGGACACGCCTCAGCAGAAAATATCTGTCAGGTTTTCGTTGCCATCAACACATACCTGAAGCAGGCAGGTTTCCGCAAGTGCATCTACAAACCGATACCCTGGATTTACCAGCAACTGCCAGCCGAAGAAGACCTCTATGCTCTCTTCAAGGAATGCCGGGCGCGAATCTGCGCCAGAAACATTGCGGCTGTCATCGACCTGAAGCATCCGCTGAAATGGTATAATATCAGAAAATCGGGCGCAAGGAAAGCTCTGGGAAAAGGAATCTTCATTGAAGAAAGTGAGGATTACGAAACGTTTTGGAGCATTTTAACCGAAAACCTGATGAACACCTATCAGGCTCATCCTGTTCATACCTTGCAAGAGATGAGCAGACTGAAAACATCTTTCCCTGACAATATCAAACTGTATGTTGCCCGAGAAGAATCTGGCAAGATGCTAGGCGGAACCGTTCTGTACATCAGCAGAAAAGTGGTTCACACGCAGTATATTTCCGCATCAGAAGAGGGAAAAAAGGCGCATGCACTCGATGCTTTGTTTCTGAATCTCATTAATATAAGGTATAAGGATTTTGATTATTTCGATTTCGGAACATCTAATGAAGAAGGAGGAAAGGTGCTCAACACCAGCCTCATCTACCAGAAAGAAGGTTTCGGAGGAAGAGGCGTGGTTTACGACACCTATGAATGGACAGTATAAAGAGAAATCCCGAAGTTCACACGATAGTGAGTTTCGGGATTTCTGCCTTTTACAAGAGTATAACTGTCACACCACGAGCAGCTTGCGCACCCATAACCAGAGCCTGCTCGATATCGGCAGTCTTGGAAGGACCACTGATGAAAGTACCGAAATTGTACTTCGGATCCATCTCAATACGGGCATAAGCCTCATGCATATTGTTCACAATCTTCTCTTTTTCGAGGAATATCACAAGGTATTCCGAGATGAAAAGCACCGCTTTCTCCTTCATGGTCTGAGGAATCCAGACGCAGCCATTCTCGGCAACACCCACTTCACCACGAACAATACCCACATCAGTACCATTCAGGTCATTAGCCTCAGCCACCGTATCAGGATTCTTCTGGGCAATCGTGATTTCTGGCAGATGAGAGGCAAAGACCTTGGCTTCCGGATAAGCCTTCTTCACCAGCTCATCCAGACTCTCACCCTCCTTCGCTTCTATCACATGGCCACCTACCGATTCCGTCATCTCAATAAACTGTTTCAGCGTATCCTCATACTGGATACCCTTCACATCTACGGCAGGCATATCGAATTGAACATGCGTATTCTTACGCAACTTGTTCAGGAAATCTTCTTTTAACATTGAAATTTGAACTTTGAACTTTGAATTTTATGATTACCCACTACTTCACCTTTCCTTCTTTCCAAAGCTGATGAAAACTCTTCTTGGCAAACTCAGGCATGGCGTGACCGATGCCCCAGGCATTCCAATTGCTGAAGTGCGTACAGCATTCAGGAATCAGGTTGGCGAGTGGCGCAAACTTCAAGGCTGTGGTGTAGAGCGCAGGACGGTCGAAGAGATACTTCATACCATTCGACATCGCCTTCTTCACAGGATCTGCCTTGCCCAACTTCTCCAGACTCTGGCGCCATACGTAAATCTGCGAACCAGGACCTACCTTGGAAGGACAGACATTATCGCATGACAGACACAAGGTGCAGGCTGAAACATTGTCGCTGTACTTCTGAGGATTCTTCAGCATACCCAGGTTCACACCAATAGGACCCGGAATGAAATAGGTGTAACTGTAACCGCCTGAACGACGATAAACCGGACAGGTATTCATGCAGGCACCACAGCGCATACACTTCAACGTCTGCCAGTGGTCCTTATCAGCAAGAATATCGCTTCTGCCGTTATCCACCAATACTACATGCATCTCGGCACCCGGACGAGCCTGGCGGAAATGAGAAGTGAAGGCGGTGGTAGGCTGACCGGTTCCGCAGCGGCAAAGCAGGCGCTGGAATACAGCCAATGACTTATAATCAGGAACCAGTTTCTCAATACCCATCGCTACGATATGGAGCTTAGGCATGGAAGTGGTCATATCCGCATTACCCTCGTTGGTGCAAACCACGCAATCGCCGGTAGCAGCCACACCGAAGTTACATCCGGTCATACCTGCTCCAGCTTCCATAAACTGGTCGCGGAGATGATGACGGGCACAGCGGGTCAGATAAGTAGGATCATAGTTGCCGATTTCCTTGGAGATACCCTTCTCCTCGAACATCTTACCTACCTCCTCACGCTTCAGGTGGATGGCAGGCATCACGATATGGCTAGGCTTCTGATGCAAGAGCTGGATGATGCGCTCACCCAGGTCGGTCTCCACCACGTCAATGCCGTGCTGCTCCAGATAAGGATTCATTTCGCACTCCTCGGTGAGCATCGACTTCGACTTCACCATCTTCTTCACGTTATGGTCTTTCAGAATACCGAGCACAATCTCGTTAAACTCCTGTGCATCCTTTGCCCAGTGAACCTTCACCCCGCGGCTCTCCAGATTCTTGGAAAACATATCGAGGTAATCGGCAAGATGGGTAATCGTATGCATCTTGATTTCAGAAGCATGCTCACGAAGGTCTTCCCACTCAGGAAGTTCCTGCGCCATCTTATCTCTCTTCTGACGAACAGACCAGAAGGTAGCATCGTGCCAGGTGGTCTTCTCTACGTTCTGCGTAAACTTCGCAGCTCTCTTGGAATGTTCTGTACTCATAGTCCTGCAGCTAATATTTGAACAACATGAATAAACTTGATCGGCATATTCTCCTTCTTGGCGATTCCCGCCATGTGCATCAGGCAGGAAGAATCCGGACCCGTTACATACTCGGCACCTGTAGCCATGTGGCGCTTGATCTTATCTTCGCCCATACGGGTAGAAACGGCAGGCTCCTCAATAGAGAACATACCGCCGAATCCGCAGCACTCATCCTTGCGCTCCGGTTCGTGGATGGTAATGCCTTCCACCATATTTAATAAGTCAATGATTTTGTTGAACGGCTTGATGTGGCGCTCAGAAGGAGATGACAATCCCAGTTCGCGCACACCGTGACAACTGTTGTGTACACTCACCACATGCGGGAATTTGCCTGGGACATGATCCACCTTCAACACATCGTGAAGGAACTCCACAACATCCATGATTTTCTTTGAGGAAATACACTCGTGCTTACCCTCAAGGATTTTAGGATAATACACCTTTACGTAAGCAGCACATGAGGCTGAAGGAGCTACGATATAATCGTAATCCTTGAACAGCTCATCAAATGTCTCTATGACCTTCTCCGACTTGTCCTGAAAACCGGCATTAGCCATTGGCTGGCCGCAGCAAGTCTGTTTTTCGGGATAACCCACGTCTAGTCCGTAATGCTTAAGCAACTTGTATGTAGCCACACCCGCTTCAGGGTAAAGGGCATCCACATAACAAGGGACGAATAATCCGACTTTCATTGTTATTATAATTATCTTGTTTGCTATTTGTTTATTCTTTTTCTACATGACTAAAAGCCGCTGCAAAAGTAACAAAATAATTGCAAAAATACGACATTCTAGAGAAGAAATAATAATAATTGATGTTATTTAACTGTAAAGATTTGCAGAAAATTTGGGATAATCAAATAAATAGCGTAACTTTGCAACTAGAAATAGAGTGTCTACCATTTGTGAACTAAGCCAAATACAGTTTAGTTGCTAAAAACATAAATAACAAGACATATAAAGAACAAACTTATAGTTATATTTAATGATGAAGAAACAGCTTAAGAAAGTCCTCGTTCTGGGTTCCGGTGCTTTGAAGATCGGCCAGGCAGGTGAGTTTGACTATTCCGGTTCGCAGGCTCTCAAGGCTTTGCGCGAGGAGGGTATTAGTTCCGTCCTCATTAATCCAAACGTTGCTACAATTCAGACAAGTGAAGGTATTGCTGACAAGGTTTATTTCTTGCCGGTGACACCTTTTTTTGTAACTGAAATTATCAAGAAGGAGCGCCCTGACGGCATCATGCTGGCTTGGGGTGGACAGACGGGTTTGAACGTTGGTACAGAACTTTACCTCAACGGTGTGCTCAAGGAGTACGGTGTGGATGTGTTGGGTACTTCGGTAGAGGCTATCATGAACACAGAAGACCGCGACCTCTTCGTAAAGGAGCTTAACAAGGTTGACCTCAAGGTTCCTGTAAGCCACGCTTGCGAGAACATGGAGGAGGCTGTGGCTGCGGCACGCAACATCGGCTACCCTATCATGATCCGCTCTGCCTATGCGCTGGGTGGTCTCGGTTCCGGTGTCTGCAAGACCGAAGAGGAGTTCAAGGAGATTGCTGAATCGGCATTCACTTTTGCACCTCAGGTACTCGTTGAGGAGAGCCTGAAGGGATGGAAGGAGATTGAGTTCGAGTGCATCCGTGATGCGAACGACCGCTGCTTCACCGTTGCCTCTATGGAAAACTTCGACCCACTGGGTATTCACACTGGTGAATCTATCGTTGTGGCTCCTACCTGTTCTCTCACCGACGAGCAGGTGAAGATGTTGCAGGACATCGCCGTGAAGTGCGTCCGTCACCTCAACATCGTGGGTGAGTGCAACATCCAGTATGCTTTCAACGCTGAGACCAACGACTACCGTATCATCGAGATCAATGCTCGCTTGAGCCGTTCTTCTGCCCTCGCTTCTAAGGCTACCGGTTATCCGCTCGCTTTCGTTGCAGCTAAGATTGCCCTCGGTTATACGCTCGACCAGATTGGCGAGATGGGTACTCCTAACTCAGCTTATGTAGCTCCATCACTCGACTATATGATCTGTAAGATTCCTCGTTGGGATCTTACCAAGTTTGCCGGTGTAAGCCGCAAGATTGGTTCTTCCATGAAGTCTGTAGGCGAAATCATGTCTATCGGCCGTTCATTCGAAGAGATGCTCCAGAAGGGTCTTCGTATGATTGGTCAGGGAATGCACGGTTTCGTAGGCAACGACCACACCAAGTTTGATAACCTGGATGAGGAGCTTTCTAACCCTACCGACCTCCGTATCTTCGCCATCGCCCAGGCTTTGGAGGAAGGTTACACCATCGAGCACATCGAGGAGTTGACCAAGATTGATCCTTGGTTCATCGAGCGCATGAAGAATATCGTAGATTACAAGCACAAGCTTTCTGAATATAATACTCTGGAGGAGATTCCAGCTGAGGTATTGCGCGAGGCTAAGGTATTGGGCTTCTCTGACTTCCAGATTGGCCGCTTCGTATTGAAGACCAAAGATACCAACATGGAGAAGGAGGTGCTGGCAGTTCGTGCCCAGCGTAAGAAGTTGAACATTCTTCCTGCCGTAAAGCGCATCCCTACTGTGGCTAGCGAGCATCCTGACCTCACCAACTATCTCTACATGACATACGCTGTAGAGGGTTACGACATCAACTACTACAAGAACGAGAAGTCTGTCATCGTTCTCGGTTCGGGTGCTTACCGCATCGGTTCTTCCGTAGAGTTCGACTGGTGTTCAGTAAACGCCATCAATACAGCCCGCAAGTTGGGTTACAAGTCAATCATGATCAACTACAACCCGGAGACCGTATCTACCGACTACGATATGTGCGACCGTCTCTACTTCGATGAGCTTTCATTCGAGCGTGTACTCGATGTCATCGACCTGGAGTCACCACGTGGCGTGATTGTTTCTGTAGGTGGCCAAATTCCAAACAACCTGGCTATGAAGCTCCATCGCCAGTCTGTGCCAATCCTGGGTACATCTCCTGTCAACATCGACCGTGCCGAGAACCGCGGTAAGTTCTCTGCCATGCTCGATAAGTTGGGTATCGACCAGCCTAAGTGGAGCGCCCTCACATCAATGGAGGATGTTCAGAAGTTCATCGACGAGGTAGGCTATCCTGTTCTCGTTCGTCCATCCTACGTTCTTTCCGGTGCAGCCATGAACGTTTGCCACGATGATGATGAGTTGCGTCGCTTCCTGGAGGCAGCTTCTGAGGTTTCTAAGGAATACCCAGTAGTTATCTCTCAGTTTATGACAGAGACCAACGAGATTGAGTTCGACGGTGTGGCTCAGAATGGTGAGATTGTAGAGTATGGTATTTCAGAGCACGTAGAGTATGCAGGTGTTCACTCCGGCGACGCTACCATGACCTTCCCTGCCCAGCAGATTTCCTTCGCTACAGCCCGTCAGATTAAGAAGATTTCACGTGCCATCGCCAAGGAGCTCAACATCTCTGGTCCTTTCAATATCCAGTACCTGGCTAAGGGTCGCGATGTGAAGGTTATCGAGTGTAACCTCCGTGCATCCCGCTCATTCCCATTCGTGAGCAAGGTATTGAAGCGCAACTTCATCGAGACGGCTACCCGCATCATGCTCGATGCTCCATATCAGAAGCCAGACAAGTCTGCTTTCGATATCGACCGCATGGGTGTGAAGGCTTCACAATTCTCATTCGCCCGTTTGCAGAACGCCGACCCAGTTTTGGGTGTGGACATGAGTTCTACCGGTGAGGTAGGTTGTATGGGTGATACTTTCGAGGAGGCATTGCTCAACTCATTGATTGCCACCGGCTACAAGATTCCTTCTAAGGACAAGGGCATCATGCTTTCAAGCGGTGGTGCCAAGGAGAAGGCTTCTCTGCTCGACGCAGCCCAGGCGCTGGTGAAGAATGGTTACACCATCTACGCTACTGCCGGTACAGCGAAGTTCCTCAACGACAACAACGTGAAGGCTACAGCCGTAGGATGGCCTGATGAAGACCACAAGGATATTCCTAACGTGATGCAAATGATTGCCGACCACAAGTTCGACCTCATCGTCAACATCCCTAAGAATCACACCAAGCGTGAGCTCACCAATGGTTACAGAATCCGTCGTGGCGCCATCGACCACAACATTCCTCTGATCACCAATGCCCGTCTGGCTTCCGCCTTCATCGAGGCATTCTGCACAATGAGCCAAGACCAGCTGCAGATTAAGAGCTGGCAGGAGTACGAGTAATCTCACGCGGGAATAATTTTTATCTCACGCAGGAATAATTTTTCTCACGCAGATTTCGCAGATTACGCAGATTTATACGAATACGCCCTGAAAGGGCAGAAGCTCCTAGCCCAGGGCAACACCCTGGGTTAGATAACAATCAGCAAGGTCGCCCTGAAAGGGCAAAAGCTTTGAATGCAAGAAGCTTTTGCTCTTTCAGGGCGACCTTTTTTGTGGAATATTTTATTCCCCGCCATGAGAAAAAGAAGCTGAAATGATGGCTTTCTCATTATTTTATTGTACCTTTGCAAACAGAAATAAGAATAAAACATGATAGTTTGTATAGCAGAGAAACCGAGTGTGGCTAAGGATATCGCCCGAATCATCGGGGCTACCACGGCACGCGACGGTTATATGGAAGGTAATGGTTACCAAGTAACATGGACCTTCGGCCACCTTTGTGAGCTGAAGGAACCGGATGATTATACTCCGATGTGGAAACATTGGAGCCTTTCGGCGTTGCCGATGATTCCACAGCGATTCGGTATCAAGCTCATCAACGATGAAGGCATCAAGAAGCAGTTTGCTACCATCGAGAAACTGATGCAGGCTGCCGACAGCATCATCAACTGCGGTGACGCCGGACAGGAAGGAGAGCTTATCCAGAGATGGGTGATGCAGAAGGCACAGGCGAAATGCCCCGTCAAGAGACTGTGGATTTCATCCATGACCGATGAGGCCATCAAGCAAGGCTTCCAGGAACTGAAAGACCAGGGGGAATATCAGTCACTCTATCTTGCCGGACTTTCCCGTGCCATCGGCGACTGGATTCTCGGTATGAACGCTACCCGACTTTACACATTGAAATACGGCCAGAACCGACAGGTGCTCAGCATCGGCCGGGTGCAGACCCCTACCCTTGCCCTGATTGTAAACCGACAGAAGGAAATCGACAACTTCGTTTCCGAACCTTACTGGGTACTCGCCACCATCTACCGCGATACCCAGTTTACCGCCACCAGCGGCAAGTTTACCAGCAAGGAGGAAGGCGAGAAGGCTTTCAGCACCATCGCCGGCAAACCCTTCACGGTTACGGATGTAAGCAAGAAGAAGGGAAACGAGGCACCCCCTCATCTCTACGACCTCACCTCGCTGCAGGTGGATTGCAACAAAAAGTTTGCTTACTCTGCCGATATTACGCTGAAGCTCATCCAGAGTCTCTACGAGAAGAAGTACACCACTTATCCTCGTGTAGACACCCAGTTCCTGACCGACGATATCTATCCGAAATGTCCGCAGATTCTGAACGGAGTGAGTCAGGCAAAGATCATGAGTCAGCAGAAATACCTCCCGCTCATCCAGCAGCTCGCAACAATCAGCAAGAAATTGCCGAAGAGCAAGAAGGTTTTCGATAATAGCAAGGTAACCGACCACCACGCCATTATCCCAACCGGTGTTCCACCAACCGGACTCACCGATATGGAGGCAAACGTGTATGATCTCATCGCCAAGCGCTTTATCAGCGTGTTCTATCCGGACTGTAAATTCTCCACCACCACCGTTTTGGGCGAAGTCATCAACGAAGATGGTCCAAAACCGGAAAAGATAGAGTTCAAGGTGAGCGGTAAGGAGATTCTCGAACCAGGCTGGCGAGTAGTCTATGCCAAGGATGTAAAGAATGCAGATGACGATGATGCTTCAGATAACACCAACGGAAATGCAGACTCAGGAAACGGTGCCAAGAAGGAAGTAGTAGAAGAAAGAACCCTCCCATCCTTCACAAAAGGCGAATCGGGAGAGCATCAGCCTACCCTGACGGAGAAATGGACCACGCCACCTAAGTATTATACCGAGGCAACCCTGCTGCGTGCGATGGAGACAGCCGGCAAATTCGTAGAAGACGAAGAACTTCGTGCTGCATTGAAGGAGAACGGAATCGGCAGACCTTCCTCCCGTGCCGGCATCATCGAGACCCTCTTCAAGCGCCACTACATCCGTCGCCAGCGCAAGAATCTGATGGCAACCCCGACAGGCATCGAACTCATTGACACCATCCATGAGGAACTGCTGAAGAGTTGCGAACTGACCGGTATCTGGGAGAAGAAACTCCGCGACATCGAGCACAAGACCTACGATCCTGCCGACTTCATCAACGGACTGAAAGAACAGATCAACAAGATAGTCATCGATGTGTTGTCAGACAACAGCAACCGGAGAGTGACCATCATGACAGAGGAAGACCTCAAGAAGAAACCGGCTGCCAAGAAACCGGCTGCCCGAAAGGCTCCAGCCAAGAAAGCCGATAAGGCAGCAGCACAGAATACAGATTCTCAGAATGCTCCTGCTCAGCCGGCTCCAGCTGCCGACCCAATGGTTGGCAAACCATGTCCGCTCTGCGGCAAGGGCGTCATCATCAAGGGCAAGACCGCCTATGGCTGCAGCAACTGGAAGGCAGGCTGCCAATATCGTCAGCCATTCTCGCAGATGTAAATCAATATGAAACAAATAAGATTTTATCAAATCATAACAGCAATCAGCTGCCTCTTTCTGATAAGTTGCGGCATTGAACAGAACCTGAAGAAAGCAGACAAGCATCTTTCTTTAGGCGAATACTACGATGCGGCAACTCAATATAAAAAGGTGTACACCAAGACGCCTACCAAAGAGCGGGCTGCCCGGGGCAAGGTGGCTCTGAAGATGGCACGCTGCTATGATAAAATCAACAGTACGCCGAAGGCATTGGCTGCCTACAGCAATGCCATCCGATACAAGCAGGCAGACCTCAACGACCGCCTGGCTTACGCCCGGCTTCTCCTGAAGAACGGAAGTTACAGACAGGCTGCCAAGGAATTCGAATTCCTGCTCGATTCCATGCCCGACAACATACTGGTAAAGAACGGACTCGAATCGGCACAGAAAGCCCCTGTCTGGAAGAAGGAAGGAAGCCGGTACAAGGTAAAGCGGATGGATGTTTTCAACTCCCGAAGAGACGACTATTCGCCGATGTTCCTCAGCGAAGACAACAGTCAGCTCTATTTCACCTCAACCCGTAACGAAGCCCAGGGCAGCGACCTGAACGGAGTGACGGGAACGAAATCTGCCGACATTTTCTTCTCTGAAAAGAACGACAAAGGCAAATGGAGCAAGCCGGAAGCCATCGGAACCGGTCTCAATACCGACTACGAAGAGGGCGCATGCTGCTTTACCCCAGACGGCAAGCAGATGTACCTCACCCAGTGTGCCACCGATCCCACTTCGCCCCGCTTAGCCCAGATAGTAACCTCCAACCGCTCGGATGCAGCCTGGAGCAAGCCTACAAATCTGGAAATCAGCAAAGATACGCTCAGTTGTTTTGCCCATCCAGCCATCTCTCCTGATGGCGAATGGCTCTATTTCGTATCAGACATGCCGGGCGGAAAGGGCGGTCTCGACATCTGGCGAGTGCGCATCACTCCTGCCGGACTGGGCGGCGTAGAGAACCTGGGCGAACCTATCAACACCCCAGGCGATGAGATGTTCCCTACCTTCCGTCCTAACGGCGACTTCTACTTCAGCAGCAACGGTCATGTGGGAATGGGCGGACTCGACATCTATATCGCCAAAGTGAATTCCATCACCCGGAAATATGAACTCACCCACCCCGGCTATCCGCTGAATACAGAAGCCGATGACTTCGGAATGACTTTCGAGGGTCTCCACAACCAGGGTTTCTTCTGCTCTAACAGAAAAGACGGAAGAGGCTACGATCATATCTACTCCTTCGAGAATCCGGAGATTGTTACCACAATGAAGGGATGGGTTTACGAGAAAGACGGTTATGAACTGCCTGCCGCAGAGGTGAGAATCGTAGGCAACGACGGAACGAACAGGAAACTATCCGTCAAGGGCGACGGTTCGTTTGTCCTCCCTATCAATCCGCATGTCGACTACCTGGTGATGGCATCCTGCAAAGGCTACCTCAACCACAAGGAAGAACTTCGGGTTGATTCGGCTAAAGAGAGTAAGGAATACGTGCTCCAGTTCCCGCTGGCTTCCATCACAGCCCCTGTACTCATCGACAACATCTTCTACGATTTCGACAAGGCAACCCTTACCGAAGCCAGTACAACAGCCCTCGACCAGCTGGTAACGCTGCTGAAAGAGAACCCGCACGTTACCATCGAACTCAGCGCCCATTGCGACTACAAGGGAAACAGCGAATATAACAAGCATCTGTCTCAGCGCCGCGCCCAATCGGTAGTAGACTATCTGACAAAACACGGCATAGAGAAAGAGCGCCTCACCCCTGTGGGCTACGGCAAGGAGAAGCCGAAGAATGTGCGCAAGAAACTTACCGAGAAGTATCCTTGGCTCAAGGAAGGCGATGTGCTCAACGAAGAATTTATCCTGAAGCAGAGCAAGGAGCATCAGGAAATCTGCAACCAGCTGAACCGCCGAACCGAGTTCAAAGTGCTACGCACTACCTATAAATTGTTTTAGAAACCGATATCATAAGCATAGGTGCTCTACTGAAAAAGTAGCAGCACCTATTTGTTTTTCTATATTCAGCAATATTAAATCTTCGTTCAAAGACATTGAATGTCCGTTCAAAGTCATTGAATGTCCGTTCAAAGACACTGAACGGACATTCAAAAGCTTTGAACGGAGATTTCAAAGGCATAAAGATGATATTTATAGTAATAAAAAACTCTTTCTATTAGCACTAAAAACTATTCTGCTAATAGAAAGAGTTGATCATTCATACAATTGATATCAGGGAAGGAGCCTACTGGCGCGCATCAGCCAGTTCATTATATCCCCAAACCATGATGAGGACAACGATGCCAGCCAGCACCATCAGGAGATTCTGAGAGTGGGCGATGGAATCTGCCACATGCGTAAGGGCACGCGAACCGGAGAGGAGGAAATCTATCTTCATAGAGAAAAGCCACCCCTGAATCTGCTCCCATCCCTGGCAGACTACTGCTATGATGATGCCTGCTGCCACACAGGCTGCCGTCCATAAATGTTCCAGGCGCTGGCGCTTAACCAGCGACATCGCAGTATCAGTTTCGGGTAAAGCCGGCAATGCCTGCATCACCCTGTCGGAGAATCCGTCATCAGGAATCTCTGACATCTGGCAATCGGAAAAGAACATCTGCAAGAGTTCTTCATCCTGAGGGTTCAATGGTTCCCCTTTCATGCTCTCCAACTTCTTATCATTTATCTTATCGGTCATAACCATTCTTTTTTAAGTAACTTGCAAGTTTCTGTTTTCCACGAGAGAGATGCGACTTAATGGTGCCTTGCGCCATTCCAGTCACCTCTGCAATCTTATCTATAGAGAGACCATCCATCAGCTGCAGCGTGATGCATGTACGTTCGTTCTCGCTCAATATCCGCAGGGCATTGAGTAAATCCATCTTCAGTCCGGTATTCACTCCCTGCGCATTCTGTCGGGCAACCGCCGGCGTATCGATATCCTGCGTTTCCTTATAACTGCGGGTATAATCATACCACACATTATAGGCGATACGATAAAGCCAAGTGGAAAAGCTGGCTGTACCCCTGAAACCCGACAGATGGGTATAAGCCTTCACAAAGGTATCCTGCGCCAAGTCGTCACTCAGCTGCGCATCCCCCAGCGTCTGCCGTAGGAAGAACCCACGAATGGGTGACTGATACTTCCTGACCAGCAAGTCGAACGACTTGCGGTCATGAAGCATCACCACCTTCGTGACGAGAGAAATATCGGATAACTTTTCCACTATATATTAACTAATAATTGTTGTTTGATTTTTATACCGGAGTTCCATTATAACCTGTGCCCTGATTGCCATGGCGGTTTCTCCACCAATCCTTGATGGCTGGAAGCGAACCTATGAGGGTCTGTCCCAATCCATAGAAGAAGACCAGGGCTCCGATGCCAGCCAGGAAATCAGCATCCCACCAGGCAAACATGGCGCACAAACCGGCTCCCAGGAAGGCATTTCTCAATCCACGCTTTACCAGATACTCATCGCTCTGCTTGTCTATCGGCCGGTCGCTTTCCGGAACATTGATGCCCTTCTCCATCGCCATCTCCGCCAGTTTCATCCGGTCGTTGTGGCGGCGAATCAGATATCTGATAACCAGAAATACGATGATCAGCGGAGCAAAGACAAACAGCAGACCGAAGATGATACAGAAAATGATCATAACAGCCAGCGCTCCACCACCAAATACCGAACCGATGAAATCGAACGGATCATCATAGTTGTCTAAACTGTATCTAGAATGAACAGACTTATTATCATTCTCATCATAATCATCATAGTTGGCCGAATCTGTACTGGTTGTATCAGAATAAGCCTCCAACGCCTCGTCGTCTTTATCCTTCGAAGCAGATGACTGTGCGGCAGATGCAGGAGCAGCCTTTGAATCTACCTGTTGGGTAGTTGGATGATAACGATGTTTTGGAGCTGAAGACGCCAAAGACACTTGGGTGGCTCCGATGCTCATAACGAGCGCTAATGCCAATATTGCTTTCTTCATATCATTATTTTTTATTGTTTTACCTTGTTATTTGAAAAATTTCTGCTTCTTAGACGCATCTCTTCGCGATTTAGTTGCAAAGAAACGAAAAATTTCTTATTTTTGCAAACAAATTAAAGAAAAAGAGACAGAATGAAGACATTACCTGAAGATTTCAGAACATATACGCAGGCGCTGATGGGCGAAAAGCTGTATCAGCGTCTGGAGCATGCTATCCTTGAAAAGGAGGCACCAACCAGTATCCGCATCAATCCTTTTAAATGCAAGGATGCTGATGGCGAACCGATTCCCTGGTGTCCGGAAACCGGACGTTATCTCTCTACCCGTCCCGGATTCACCTTCGATCCGCTGCTGCATGCCGGCTTATATTATGTACAGGAAGCCTCATCCATGTTTGTTGATATGGCTATCCGACAGTACGTAAAAGAACCGGTGATGATGCTGGATCTCTGTGCTGCCCCTGGCGGAAAGTCGACTGCCGTAAGAGCTGCCTTGCCGGAAGGGAGTCTGCTCTTCAGCAACGAACCGATGCGCACCCGCTCACAGATTCTAGCCGAAAACGTACAGAAGTTCGGTCATCCGGATATGATTGTTACCAACAACTATCCCCGCGATTACAAGAAATCGAAGTTGCAGTTTGATGTGATCCTTACCGATGTTCCCTGCTCCGGCGAAGGAATGTTCCGCAAAGATGAAGGGGCTATCGGCGAATGGAGTGCCCAGAATGTGAACAACTGCTGGCAGCTGCAGCGCGAAATCGTATCGGATATCTGGAACTGTCTGAAGCCAGGCGGTATCCTGATTTACTCTACCTGCACCTTCAATGCGCACGAAGATGAGGAGAACGTGGAGTGGATATGCGAAGAACTTGGCGCTGAAGTGATGGCACTGGAGGGTGTAGAAGATGCATGGAACATCACCCGCAACCTCACGGGCACCGACTTCCCTGTTTACCGGTTCATTCCTGGCGTTTCGCGAGGCGAAGGTCTGTTTATGGCGATTCTGAAGAAAGAGGGCGAATGGGAAGCCGGTTCTTCAGCCAAGGAGAACAGGAAGGATAAGAAGAAGAAAGACAAGAAGGTGGCTAAAGGAAAGGGACCGCAGATTCCGGACGGCTGGCTGAAGGCTGATACGGAATGGATGCCTGCAGAAAGCAACGAGACGGTTTACGCCATTCCGGGCAGATGGAAAGACATCTACGACCAGGCAGAAAAGAACCTGAAGGTGCTGCATGCAGGTGTGAAACTGGGAACAGACAAGGGAAAGGGTCTCATTCCCGACCAGGCTCTCGCTCTCTCTACAATGCTCAACAAAGATCACTTCCCACAGGTGGAGTTATCCTACGATGATGCCATCCGCTACCTTCGCAAGGAGGCTGTGAATCTGCCTGCCGATACGCCTAAGGGTTATGTACTGGTAACCTACAGACAGGTTCCGATAGGCTGGGAAAAGAACATTGGCAACCGTGCCAACAACCTCTATCCGCAGGAGTGGAAGATCAAGAGCAGCCACGGGACGGGAGAGTTGTTTATAGTTAATAGTTTATAGCAAGAATGAATAATTCAACACTCAACATTCAACATTAAAAAATTAAACATTCAACACTCAACATTCAACATTAAAATAAAAAATGCTCAGCATCATCGCCTGTATATCCAAAGTGCATAGAGCTATCGGGTACAAGAACCGGTTGCTCTACGCCATCCCATCGGACATGACCCGATTTCGCGAGTTAACTACCGGACATACGATCATCATGGGCAGGAAGACATTTGAGTCGCTGCCGAACGGAGCCTTGCCCAACCGCCGTAATATTGTTATCTCGAAGACAAGAGAGCAGATAACAGGGTGCGAAGTATACACCTCTCTGGAAGAAGCGCTGGCAGCAAGGAAAGAATCTGTTGGAAACAAAGAAGAGGTTGGAAGCAAAGAAGCTTCAGATGAATATTTCATCATCGGAGGAGCCAGCATATATGAACAGGCTTTGCCTTTTGCAGACAAGCTTTATCTCACAATCGTTGAAAAGGAACCTGAACATGCCGATACCTTCTTTCCGGAAATCAATCCGGCAGAATGGGAAGTGACAGAAAAAGAAATGAGGAATGAAAACGGCTTACCGTTCACATTCCTCACCCTTTATAGAAAGCAGTAATCCCGCAGGGAGCTACTGCTTTTTTTCTTTTTATATCTTATTTCTCTGCTGCAGCCTCCTCATCAGTTTCCTCTTCATCATCGTTGAAACTCTTGAGATCCTGCATAGAAAGCTGACGGTTGATAGATGCATTGAAAGAGATGATGGTCTCGCTGCGAGACAATCCCAGTGGCTGCAACTTGTCATGGATGATTTCCAGGAGATGGTGGTTGTTCAACGCGTAAATCTTGATAAACATATCAAAACCACCTGTAGTATAGTGACACTCTACAACCTCAGGAATTTTCTTCAACTCCTCTACAACCTGGTCAAACTTCTCAGGCTCCTTCAGATAGAGTCCCATATAAGCACAAGTTTCGTAACCTATCTTTTCTGGGTCAATGATGAATTGTGAACCCTTGATGATACCAAGATTTGTAAGTTTAGCAACACGCTGATGAATGGCAGCACCGCTCACATTGCAAGCGCGTGCCACTTCCAAAAATGGAATACGGGCATCCTGAGAAATCAGCTTCAGAATCTGCCTATCTAATGAATCTAAAATTTGTTTTGACATAATACTAATAATTTGCTTGCAAAGATAATACAAAAAATTAATAAAAGCAACTTTTTAAGAGAAAAACATGATAAATTAATATTATTTTCCATTTTCTGTGGCAGAATAACTGATTTTTAGTGCTTTTGCCTGGCGCAAAGCCTGCTTTACATCGGTTATCACACCCATCTTTGTCTCTTGGTCTGCTTTGATTGATACGGTCATCAGCTTCTGGTCTTCCGGCGACATACGCTTTTTTTCTGCCGAAATGTAATCCATCACTTCGGGAGCCGAAGCAAACTTATCATTCAACTGAATCTGGGTACCGGTACCATACTTTGCCTGCATCTCTTTGGTTGGCTTACCTATATAAATATGGCTCACCGCCGATTTCTTGGTCAGGCGGGTGAGTTCCTTGCCTTGTGGCAAACGGCAGTCTACCTTCAAGGTAACCTGGCGCATGTGGGTAACAATCATAAAGAAGAACAGTACGGAGAAAATGAGGTCTGGCAGAGAAGATGTATTCAACCCTGGCACTTCATGCGATTTCTTATGAAAATTCATCATTGTTTACCTCCTTTCTGCTGTTCTGTAGCTGTTTCTGCCGAATTTCCTTCCCCTTGCTTTTCTTCAGCATTGGCATCAACACGCTGGTCGGCATGAGTCATTGCGTTGGCATACGACTCTGTGATGCGCTGCGGACAGATGTTGCGCACCTGTTCTTTCTGGTCATTGTTCAAGAGGGCATAATCCCTGTGATATTTCTTCTGGGCTGTTTCGTTGCGTAGCTGGCTATATGCTTCCATCAGCTGATTCTGCATCTGGAAATAGAGATTATAGTCGGCATCGCGGTCACTCTCGATAGAGATGAGATGTTTCTTGCCCAGGCGGTGTACAAAGCGGATGGTTTCTTCCTTGAGCAGGCTCACCTTCATCGGCTTACCGTTGACCAAAAGCGTATCGCCAGCCGTCAGGCGCAGCTCCATGAGGTTAGCCTTGTCTACCACCGACTGCTGCTGTTCCTTCTTCTGCGGTTCAGGTGAAGGGAGTTGGCGCAACAGTCCCTTATCCACATCCATTGATGTGGTGACAAGGAAGAATATCAACAGCATGAACGAGATGTCGGCTGTAGATGTGGTATTCAGTCCAGGGGTTTCGTGTTGCTTCCTTCTAATCAGCATATTTAATCCTTATTTATAGAATAGAGAGCCTAAAGCACTCTCTTTAGTTTTTCTTCCGAATATAACGTGTGGCACCGAAACAGACGGCACCGATTCCTGCCACCAGCATCAGAAGCGATGTGATGACAAACATATCTGAAAGCTTGAGCCAGAGCCAGTCGGCATAATTCTCGCCATTGATGAGCATCGGAGCAGAACCGCCCAAAAAGAAGGTAAGCAGCAAAACTGCCAAAGTTCCGATCCATGTGATGCGGAAGATGCGACGCACGGGAATGCCATTCACTACAGCCTCCGACTTGCTGCTGCGATAATCTCTGATCATCGAAAAGACTGCCAGACCAGTACCTCCTATCAGGAAGAGCCACATCAGCAGGATGAGCACATCGGTAAAGAGAGGCGCATTAAAGTCGGGGTTCTCTTCGAAAGGCAAATCGTAGCCTACCAAAAAGAACAGACCGAAAACCAGCACCGCCAGTCCTATCATGATATAGAACACCTGCTGCGATATCTTTTCAGCCGACTTCGTCTTCTGCTTTGAAAATTGAAATTTAACCATTTCTCTCTTCGTTTATTTATTTTTGGCAATAATATCCATTAAAGTAACCGCCGACTCCTCCATCTGGCTTGTCAGGTGCTCCACCTTAGAAAGGATGTAGTTATAGAAAACCTGAAGGATGAGGGCTACGATGATACCGAAGATAGTAGTGATGAGCGCCACTTTCATACCCGAAGCAACGATAGTAGGACTGATATCGCCCGCCTGCTGAATCTGGTCGAACGACATGACCATACCGATCACGGTTCCGAGGAATCCGAGCGATGGCGCCATAGCGATAAAGAGTTTGATCCAGGAGCAGCCCTTCTCCAGGTTAGCCGCCTGAACGGTACCATATCCGCTTACCGAGCGCTCGATGTCATCAAGACTCTCGCTGATATGCATCAAACCCTGATAGCAGATAGAAGCCACCGGTCCGCGGGTATTCCGGCAGAGCGTCTTAGCCCCTTCCACATCTCCCGCCGACACCTTCTGGTCGATATCCTGCATCAACTTCTTGGCGTTGATTTCAGAGAGACTCAGATAGATGATGCGCTCGATACAGAAAGCCATACCCACGATGAGGGCGATGGCAACGAGAGACATAAATCCCGCATTACCCTCTATAAACTTTGTCTTAAGAGCTTGATGAAATCCCATGTTCTCTTCTTGAGCCATCATAGGCAGAGAACACATCCATGTGAAAACCAATATTGCAAAACGTGCAATAGCTGTATTTTTCTTCATATACCTTATTATATATATAAAAGCGGAAAGAGGGGGATTCGAACCCCCGAACCGGTTTTGCCGGTTACACGCTTTCCAGGCGTGCCTCTTCAGCCACTCGAGCACCTTTCCATATTCCGAAGAACTCTTCTTAATCGCCGCAACATGCTGCTGCAACAATTTCGAAGTGCAAAATTATTGCTTTTCCTCCGAAATACCATAACTTTCATTGTTTTTTTATGTTTATTTAAGGAGTTTTGAACGCTTGCGTCCTATACTTGCGATACGGATAGCGGAAAAACCCGCTCTGCATTGAGGTTGGTCTGTCGGGCAAACTTCTCTTCACTTACGCCATAAGCCTTGGCGAGCGTCTTCATCACTTCTACCACAAAAGCACTCTCGTTACGCTTGCCACGATAAGGAACAGGCGCCATATACGGACTGTCGGTCTCCAGAACGATGCGATCCAGAGGAACTACAGCAGGGAGGTCTTCACGCAGATGGCTGCTCTTGAAAGTAGATACACCACCGACGCCCAATACAAACTTATCGAAGGAGAGCAGTTCTTCGGCTTCCTTCTGGTTGCCCGTAAAGCAATGGAAGACGCCACCCGGCAGTTCTTTCTCATACTTTCTGAGCAGATGCACCATCTCGTTCTGCGCCTTGCGGCAATGAATCATCAGCGGGAGCTGGGTTTCTACCGACCATTTTACCTGTTCCTCGAAAGCCTCGAGCTGCTCGTTTTCGAACTCACGGCTCCAGTAATAATCAAGTCCAACCTCTCCGATAGCGATCAAGTCAGAAAACTGAGGAGAATCACCCGCAGGATTGGCATTACCCGATTCGTCTGCAGGATTGGCATTGCCTATCAGGCGATGCTCCTCCAGTATCTTCCAGAGTTCAGCCAGCTGTTCCTTCCAGTCAGCCTTCACCTCTTCAGGATGCAGACCAATCATCGGATAAGCATAGCCTGGATATTCCTTGCTCAATGCCAGGACCGCGTGTGTGGTCTTCACATCGATGGCAGGCAAGAACACCTTGCCTACCCCCGCTTCCTTGGCACGGGCGAAAGCCTCCGCCCTATCCTCATCAAATTCTTCCGCATCGAAATGCGTATGTGTATCTATTACTTTGAACATTGCCCTATCAACTGTCAACTATAAACTATTAACTATCAACTAGTACTGGCGCTTCATCATTTTCTGAGCATACTTTGCCAATTCCTCCTTACGCTCAACAGGCACATTCACGGCATCCAGATACTTCTTGCTCTGCTCGAAATAATAAGCAATCTTATCCTGCGCCATTTTGTCGATACCAATCTCGTTGTATAGACGGGTAACGGCAGCCACCTTCTCCTTGCGGTCGAAATCCTTGGCATTAACCCATTTCTGGAGTTCTGCACGCTGAGCGTCGTTGGCATGGTTGAAGGCATTGATGAGCATATACGTCTTCTTGTTAGATGTGATATCGCCACCAATCTCCTTACCGAACACCTTGGTATCGCCGTAAACATCGAGGTAATCATCCTGCAACTGGAACGCCAATCCTATCTGCTCGCCAAACTTATACAGGTTCTCTGCATCCTCATCAGAAGCATCGGCAAGGATAGCACCCATCTTCAGGGCACAAGCCAGGAGAACGCTGGTCTTGAGGCGGATCATCTCGATATATTCCTCCTCCTTCACATCGTTGCGGTTTTCAAACTCCATATCAAACTGCTGACCTTCACCAATTTCCAGAGCAGTGGTCGTAAAGAGTTTCAACACCTTGGCAAGATGCTTTTCATCACATTGAGCCATACGCTCATAAGCCAGGACGAGCATGCTGTCGCCCGAAAGGATTGCCGTATTGGCATCCCATTTCTTATGAACCGTTTCATGACCGCGACGCAAATCAGCATTGTCCATCAGGTCATCATGCAGCAAAGTATAGTTATGATAAGTTTCCAGGGCAACGGCATTCATCAGAATCTTCTCAGGATTGTCCTTGAAAAGATTGTAGCCCAAAAGCATGAGCGTAGGACGAATACGCTTGCCACCCATAGAAAGTACGTATCTGATAGGCTCATAAAGAGACTTTGGCTTTCTTTCGTAAGGCAAATTAGCCAGAAACTCATTTACCATGCTTAAAATTTCATCTGCTGTCTTCATAATAATGTATAATTTATAATGTATAATTTACAATGAATAATTTATAGCTGGAACACTACCGGGATGGCAATCATCGTGCGACAGACCTTGCCTCTATCGATGCCCGGTTTCCACTTCGGCATCATCTTCATCACCCTCAAAGCCTCGTTGTCGAGCAATGGATCTACCGAAGTGCTTACCTTGATATTGGCAACACTTCCATCCTTGTTTACGATAAAGGATACCACTACGGTACCCTGAATCCTACTCTTCTGGGCAGCTACAGGGTACTTCAGATTCTTGGTAAGCCACTGCATGAAGGCAGACCAGCCACCAGGAAACTGCGGTATCTTCTGCACGACGGTCAGTTTGATAGGAGCCTCAGCTCCCGGATTCTCAATGGGAGTTTCAGGAACCGCTTCCTTCACCTCTGCTCCATCCACTACACCCGAGCCGTCGCCGATAACCAGTTCGCTGGTTGTAGAACTGATTTTCTGCGGTGCCTTCTGAGTCTGTTGCTCGGCAGCCTTCACTTCCTGAGTAATTGACTTAGAAGCAGGAGCCGAAACAGCCTCTGCACTCACCATATCTTTCAGGTCGGGACGAGCCGACATTTCCAGATCCTGTGAAAGATCTTCCATCGATTCCGACAAGTCATCATCTCCCTGCGGACCTCTCTGATATTGGAGTCCTACGAAGATGAAAGTAAAAGCCAGCAGCAAACCTAGCAGGAAAAATGTAACCCGCTTATCTTCCAGTTGTGCGCTATTTGATTTCTTAATTTCCACAATAAAAACCGTTTAAAATCGTTATTTCCTACGAAAACATTGCAAAATTACTTCTTATTATTGAAAAAAGCAGTATCTTTGCCAAAGAATTAGAAAATTTAAATGAAAAAATATGTAATTTCCGCAATATTGACGCTTTTTGCGACAATTATTGATGCTCAAGAGAGCCAAACGGGGTATAATTTCCTTCGCTTGCCGGTGAGTGCTCACGCAGCTGCTCTGGGTGGCGACAACATCACCTTGATAGAAGATGATGAGGCACTCATATTCCATAATCCGGCTCTTCTGTCATCAGTAAACGACAAGACGGTCAATCTCAATTATATGAACTATATGTCGGGGGTGAACACTGCCTCGGCTAGTTTCAACCGTATTGTCAACGACAAGGCTTCGTGGGCTGTTTCGGCTCAGCTTGTTGACTACGGCAAGATGAAAGAGACGGATGAGAACAACATCCAGATGGGTGAGTTCTCGGCAAAGGACATTGCCATTGCGGGTTACTTTTCTTATATGCTCGGTGAGAAATTTGCGGGTGGTATTGCCGCCAAATTCATCACTTCGTATATTGGCGATTACAATTCTATCGCTGTGGGAGTGGATCTGGGCATCAACTATTACAACCCGGAAACGGAATGGTCGGTTTCTTGCGTGGCAAAGAACCTGGGTGGACAGCTGAAAGCTTACGACAATGAATATGAGAAGATGCCTATCGACCTGCAGTTGGGTGTAACGAAACGCTTCGCCAACGCACCGTTCAGGGTATCAGCCACACTGGTCAACCTGAACCATTGGGACAGCAGTCTTCGTGATCATGCCGTAGTAGGTGCCGACATTCTGCTTTCGGAGAGCCTGTGGATAGGTGCCGGCTACAACTTCCGGAGAGCCAACGAGATGAAAATCAGCACCTCAGAAGATGAAGGAAGCAGTCATGGAGCCGGTTTCTCTGTGGGTGGCGGTATCAACCTGGAGCGCTTCCATCTGAACGTTGCCTACGGCAAATATCACGTCAGTAGCAGCAGCCTCATGCTGAACGTAAGTTACAGATTATAAATTGTACATTATAAATTATACATTAAAGTTAGTTCGAAATTATGAAGAAAATAACAATAGCAATAGACGGATACTCTTCTTGCGGTAAGAGTACGATGGCAAAGGATCTTGCCAAGGAAATAGGTTATGTTTATGTAGATACGGGCGCCATGTACCGCTCGGTAACTCTCTATGCGCTGCGTCATCAGCTCTTCGAAGCAGATGGAGCCGTAAAGACTGAAGAACTGCAGAAGGAGATGAAGAACATCAGCATCTCATTCAAGTTTAATGAAACAACCGGTCGCCCTGACTGCTATCTGAACGGCGAACTGGTAGAAAAGGAAATCCGTTCGTTAGAGGTTTCCAACCACGTTAGTCCGATTGCCGCCGTTCCTTTCGTCAGAGAGGCGCTGGTAGAACAGCAGCAGAAGATGGGCGAAGACAAGGGCATCGTGATGGATGGTCGTGATATAGGTACCACCGTGTTCCCTAATGCCGAACTGAAGATTTTCGTAACAGCCAGCTCACAGGTGAGAGCACAGCGCCGTTTCGATGAACTGAAGGAGAAAGGAATGCCAGCCGACTTCGATGCGATTCTGAAGAATGTAGAGGAGCGCGACTATATCGATACCCACCGCGAGACTTCCCCACTCAGAAAGGCTGATGATGCCATCACGCTCGACAACAGCAACATGACCATTCCTGAACAGAAGGCATGGCTGATGGAACAATATCAAAAAGCAATAGCAGAATAAGCTACAGAAAAGAGACTGCCGGGTTATTTGTGCAAAAATACGTTAAATATACTACTTTTACCGATAAATTTATTTTATTCGATGAAAAAGATTTGGGAAAAAAAATTTTTTTAGTATCTTTGCAACCATATTAACAAGGTAGTAATGATATAGATTATAAATTTTGAGTTAATTACTGTTTTTTGAAGGTGATAGGTCTTCGGGAGAAGATTTATCACCTGTTTTATTTTCAGACAGTTTATAAAAGATAAAGCCCCCCTTGCTACCGCAAAACGCGGTAGCAAGGGGGGGGTAACTAATTAATAACCAACATATTAAGTTTTTCAACCAACGATAAAACTATCCTCTACCCATATACGGCGAAACGCCGTATCAAGTATATCAAGTTACTGATAATCAACTCTTTAACTATCACTATAAGAGAGCAGAACTATCCTTGATAATCTTCTCCCTGCATTCTTCCATCAGCCACTTCGGCGTACTGGTAGCACCACAGATACCTACCGTTTCCACATCCTTGAACCAGTTCATATCTATTTCGTCGGCACTTTCTATCTGGTAGCTGTTGGCATTCACGCTCTTGCATTCCTTGAAAAGCACCTTACCGTTCGAGCTCTTTCTGCCACTCACAAAGAGGATGACATCATGCTTGCTGGCAAAGGCAGCGATGTTAGGCATGCGGTTAGCCACCTGACGGCAGATGGTATCGAAACTCTTGAAGACAGCGCCCTCAACAATATGCTCCTGGCAGTATTCGATGATGCGGTGGAACTCATCGAGACTCTTGGTAGTCTGGGAGTAGAGATAGATATCTTTAGAGAAATCCAACTGACCGCTTTCCTTCAGCTGCTTCACATCCTCAAACTTCTCTACCACGATGGCATGACTCTCCGTCTGCCCCACCAGTCCGAGCACCTCAGCATGACCATTCTTACCGAAAATCACGATCTGTGCCTCTGGATTGTTGACATACTGCTTCTTGATGCGGCGCTGCAACTGGAGCACCACAGGACAGGTAGCATCGATGATTTCGATGTTGTTCCGCTCGGCAAGGGCATAAGTCTCAGGCGGTTCACCATGAGCACGGAGCAAGACCTTTACGCCCTGCAGTTCCTCCATCTGCTCATGGTCTATCGTGATGAGTCCCGCTTCATGCAGGCGCTCCACCTCCATACCGTTATGCACAATATCGCCTAGGCAGTAAAGTTTACCGCCCTTAGCCAACTCCTCTTCAGCTTTCTTGATGGCAGTGGTTACGCCAAAGCAGAACCCACTGCCGTTATCTATTTCTATCTGCACGATATTCGTTTTTAATTCATTGTACATTAATCTTCACCATCACCTTAGCATGGTCAGGATCATTCGTAATCATGAGGATACGAGGGTGTCTGACACGCGATTTCTTCAAGTCGGCAGCCACAGCCGTCACCTTCATCTTAACGGTCTCTCCTGGCTGAATTTTACTCTTCTTCAGGTTCACCTGCAAGCCCATCGTAAACATCTGCATGCTGCGGATATCCAGTTCCGACTTACCCTTGTTGGTAATCAGAATCTCACCCTTCAGTTTCTTCTTTCCATTGAATCTACCCAGATTGAGGTCGGTGGCAGACATCTCTATCTTCGGAGCCAGTGCCTTCTTGGCTGGAGTCATGTTCTCGAAACCAGGAAGAAGAACGGCTGATACCACGATTTCCTTCTCAGGCGCAACCTTATCGCCAGGACGCTCACCGAGATAAATGGATGTCTGGTTCAAGCCCAGATCGCGCAGTTTCTTGGAATCCAGCACGAAACTGATTTCGGCTGAATGACGCGGAGCCACCTTGGAAGGCGATACGAAAGCATGAAGATAGTCTGGAAGATGCATCACTACCGGCTCCAGCACTTCGTCGGTAGGATTGAAGATATGAATGCGCTGAACCGGACGATCGCCACGGTTCACGTCATCAAACTCTACCTCCTGGGCATCACTCTTGATGGCACCCAGCATCTCATCGTAAGAACCAGCGAAATCTACTACGCTGCCCACTACCTTTCCCCTCATAGAGAGGATGAACGGCTCTTCATCCGCATTGGTATAGAGGCAAACCTGCTTGGTGAAAGTACCCATCTGCTTGGCATCGTATACCGCCTTGATAACGAAACTTTCGCCGGCAGCAATGCTCGTCTTCGGATAATCAACCTCCGTACAGCCGCAGCTTTTCAACACATTGTTGATAACCAAAGGCTTGCGCCCATCATTCTTCAGCACGAATTCGGCAGTTACAGGCTTGCAGAACACCACCTGTCCGCAGTCTACCACCTCGTGCTGAGTCGTAATCTTCTGTGCTGATGCAGGCAGCGCCAACAGCGCTGAGAGCATCCATATATTCATCCGTTTCATACTATTCTATTTTAAATTATCAATCTATAAACTTTTAACTATCAATTGTTAACTTTCAATTCATAAGCCTCTGTGCGACCACCAAATTCCGGACTGTAGGTACACTCAGCAGTGCAAGTTCCGCTCTGATAGTCGCCCTTTCTATCCACGTAATACTCCATTTCTACGATGTGCTTACCTTTAGATAAACGATCGAAATAGAAATTTGTTGCATGATCTCTTGGAGAAACATAGCAGCCTATGCCCCACTGATAACCGCTTAACTGGTTGATAGGTTCCAGACATGCCGCACGCTTATCCGTAATCTGCACGAAGTCGTAGTCGCGATCGGCGGTAATAATCAGCGTTACCTTTACCTTCTCGCCTACCTTCGCCTGCGCCTTGCCCTTGCCCTCAGATTCGGCAGGAACGATGACACGGCGAATCTTGATGCCCGACTCCATGGAACCGATTTCGCTGACAGGCTGCTTAAACTCTGCATAGACGGCTCCCCAGCTGGTATAATCGCTCTTTTTGTCGATGCTCAGCTTAGATGCCTTGCCCGGTCTTTCGGTCTTCACATAGCCCAAAGTAGTGGAATCCTGCGGCATCGGCAGCAACTTGCCGTCCAGTTTCAGCACGGCATTCTCAGCCTTCCTGCTCCAGTTGCTCTCATTGCCCTTCATAAAGGCGTAGACGGCATCTACGGTGTTCACCGGCGTATCCCAAACCTGGGTGCGTTTCGACATCAGGAGCCAGCGCTGCAGTTCCTCGATGGTCTGCTTGTCGTTCGGTTTCAGCATCTGCATCGCCTCTATCACAGATACCTGGGTTGGTATCTTATAGTTTCTCCAGCTGTAGAGTGCCTTGCGGGTATCGTAGTAGCGACCCATCTCCTCGCGGTAAACGGCATATTCGTTCACGCTCTGCAGATATTCGCCAGCCTTCTCGCGGTAAGCAGCATTCTGCTTGCTGTTTCTGGCGAGAACCACGGCAGCACGCGCCTTGCCATAGATGGAGAAATCACCCGTCATCTTCGACATCTTGTCCAAAAGATAAGCTTTATCCTGCTCCAGATTCTGCTTCATCTTTCTGCCATCCATCGAAAGGATGTAGAGATAATGCAGCGCCTGTTCGCTAGGACTCACCTTCTGCTTTTTCTCCTCCTGCTTCTTCATTTCTCTTACTTCCCGAGCTGTCTGCAGAGAGAGATAGTTCAGAGCCGAAGTCAGCATCCGGGCGGTTGATTTCTGCACACCTGCGATGGCATTCAATCGAACCATCATTTCGGCTACCGACGTAGTCATATACCGGCTGCCCTTCATGCCCTTCCACCATGAGAAGGAACCGTCAGCGTTCTGCAACTTCTTCAGTTTCTCCACCTGATTCTGCAGACGGATGCTCTCCTGAGAGAGATTCTTCTGAGAATGATTATCCAAAGAGAGAGTCTTCTGGATATGGGTGGTGATGGTATTGGCATAGATGGCAGACATCAGCGAGATGGCGTCCTCCTCATCCGGATTACTGATAGCTGGCAGCGCCTTCACCATCAGCCAACTAGGATTGTTGGTGTACTCGATGGTTACCTTTGCATCTTCAGTGCCCTTCGCCTGCTTGCCCTCCTTGTTCAGGAAGAGTTTGCTCAGGTCGAAGTTCTGCTCACCCTTCTGATGCAGGGTGATAGGCAGGGTGTTCACCACAAGTTCACGGTTGCTCAAAACCGGCAGATAGTGCTGTTCACCATCGCTGTAGCCATTACCGGCAGCCACCACCTTATTAATATATACGCCTTCTTTCAGCCCCTGGACATCAAAGGAGATGGTAGCAGAGCCCTCGGCATCGATGCTGTAGTTCTGCGTCTTCTGCCAAACCACCTTGTTGGTCTCCGGGTCGAGAATCTGCATACGGGCGTTGCCGCTCACCTTCTTGTCGGAAGAATTGAAGAGTTTCACCACGATGGTACTCTTATCGCCCTCACGCAGGAAGCGAGGCATGTTAGGCTGCACCATCACGGTTTTCTGAGCCACAGCCTCATCCACCAGCAAACCGTTGCGCATCTCCTTGTCATGAGCCAGGCCCATGAACTTCCAGGTAGTCACGCTCTCTGGCAGGGTAAATCTGATGGCTACGTTGCCATTGTTGTCGCTCTCCAAGGCAGGATAGAAGAAGGCGGTCTCGTTCAGGTTCTCGCGCACCTGCACCTGGTCGAGGAACAGTTCTGCATCTGAGCCAGAACCGCCGGCAAACTGCGGCATCTCCTCTACTACATCAAAAACCTTGTTGGCAGATGGAGCAGCCGCTGCAACACGGGTCATATTACTCCCACGAATTTTCATGACTTTCGCTTCCTCTCGAACCAGCTCGTCTTTCTTTATACGAACAGCCTCTACGGTTCCGCCAAGAGAACGTTCCAACTTGCTCAGCTCCACCGCTTGCATATAAGCATAATAGCTAAAGAATTTGCCATCAAACTTATCCACATCCAATTGCTTCTCATCATAATACTTGGTAGGATAAACGCCATTCAAGTAAAATGGGCGGAAAGTGAGGTTGTGCTTCCAGTAGCAGTTTGGCAAACTCTGATAGAAGTCCAGGGAGAGATTCCAGAAATGCGGGGCTATCTGGTCGAGCGACTTGTCATAGAGTACGCTCATCAGCTGTGCCTTGGCTGGCTTGCCGTCAGGGGTGGTAATCTTCAGCGTCCACTCCTCCTTCTGTCCAGGGGTCAGACGGTTGCGGAAGGTCTTCCAGGCGATATTCAGTTTCTTCTCAGGCAAAGGACGGGCGATGCTCATCATTCGGGTATAGCACTTGCCTTGCTTCACGAAACTATAGTTCAGCACGATGCCCGATGCATATTCCTCCTTGTAGGTGAAAGGCAGAGTCACGATACTGTCGCCCAACTCCCAGGCGCCCTTCTCCAGCAGTTTGTTGCCGGCGATGATGGAATATACGATGTGCGCTCCGTTCTCCGAAGAGCCCACCTGGATATAGACAGGCTTGCCATCACGAGGGAAGGTCTTCGCCGTCTGATAATACCATTCGGTAGTTGGCTCCACCGGATGGGTATCCTTCATACTGAAGAGCGTGAACTTCTGCTGTAGGGTATCCTGTCCGCAGATTGCCTCCAACTGATGAACGCCAGATTTCCAAACAAAGGCAGAAGATGCAGAAGAAGCATATTCCTTGATAGAAACCGGTGCATTCGCCTCGGCATCCTTCCATTCGCCCTTATCAATTCGATATTTCAACCTACAAGAAATCGGCATACCACTGGCATTGCGATAAGCGAAGGTCACCGTCTTCAGACTGTCTGTTTCGATACGCTTAGGAAGATTCACCGTGAGGATGGTTGGCTTGGTGCCCAGAGGCAGACTCATCACGCCCTCGTGGCTCTCGCCGCTGATGTCGGTAACGATGGCTGAGACCTCGAAGTTGAAGAAACGGGCGATGCGCATGAAGTTGCTCATATCGGTCTCGTCTTTTCCTGACAAGGAAGCCTCCAGCGGAATCTCTACGTCGAAGGTTCCGTCCTCACGAGTCACGCAACTGTCGGTCTTCACCAACTGTCCGGCAGATCCTGCGCCCCACCACCAGAGTTGGTTTCTGCGGGTCACCTGATACTCCACCTTGGCACCCTGTACCGGCACTCCGGCATAGGTCTTGGCTGAAGCTTTCACCACCACGGTGTCGCCCCAGGTATATTTCTCGTTCACCTTCGGGAAGGTAATCTCGAAGGTTGGACGCTTGTACTCCTCAACTCTGAAATATTCGCTTGCTGTACCATTCACGGAGATGGAATACTGTCCTGTCTTTCCCTCCTTCGGGAGTTCGAAATCTACCGAAGCCGTACCATATTCATCGGTCGTAACCTTCTGTTCTGCCACCTGCTTCCAGTTGGCATCACTCAGGACAAACTTCAGTTCCATACTCTTTCCTGGCACGCTGGCATCCAACCCCTTCTTAACAGTATAGGAAATGGCTGAGGCATGCACCTTCTGTCCTGGGCGATAGAGAGCACGGTCGGTATAAACCTGATATTTAGTCTCATTATCCTTCTTTTCATAATAGCGGTCACGAGAAAGATAGATGCCCTTGGCAGGCGTAAACTTATCATTGCTGGTGGAAATCAAGATGTTTCCATCCACATTCTTGAAGTAAGCTTCTCCGTTCTCATCGGTCGTCAAGCGGGCATGAACCGTTCGTTTGTTCTTCTTCGTGTTGAAATCATACCACTGGTCATAGAGTTCAATCTTCGCCCCGGCGATAGGCTGGCCATCTGTAGCATTCACCACCACATAGCGATGCCTGTCATCAGGCAACTGCTGGATCATCACCGCCAGATTGCTGACATAGAAGAGTTCTCGCTGCGGAGCGATGCCGGTATTATCCGAAGTCACCTCCATCAGATAGGCACCCAGCGGCAGATTGCCACCGATTTCGATGGAATCCTTCACCTCTTCGTAATCCGGGCGACCGTAGTAGTTGCGGCTGTAATCCTTCTGATGCAGCTTCGTAGTCTTCTTCAGGAACATCTTATAGGTAGCCTCATCCTGAGCATCATATTCATTATCCGCCGTGATATTGAGGCGGGAGATACTGATTTTCAGGTTCTGGAGATTGCGCACATCCAGCTGCACCCAAGCCTTCTCCCCAGGTCGCAATACCTGCGGCATATCCTTCACCCGGAACATCGGTTCGGTGAGTCGCTTCTGCGCATTTCTCAGTTCGTTCATTCTCGACCATCCTCCCCAGCGGCTCAGCGCATAGTTGATATAGTTGAGCTTATCCAGCGGTTTGGCATCGGTAGCACCTTCCATGAAGCGGAAATGCTCCACGGCAAGTTCGCCTGCCTCCGGAATATCCTGATAAACCTGGATGAGCGAGTCGATGGTCTGCAGATACTTCGATTTCTTCACCTCTCTCACGTCGTCCTGGCGGTATTTCTCGATGAGCTTATAGGCACAGAGACAAGCCGCACCCCGATTGCCCACCTTATTATAATAGGTGTACAGCTGCAGATACGCCTCCTTGCTGTCTGCCTCGAATCCGATGAGATGCAGCAAATCGTTGTTGAAGGAACTGCCATCCACGCCCTTCAGAGTCAATGGCACATACTCAGTGGAAGTATGCTTGGCAAGAAGTTCAGGCTGTTCCAAGGCCTTCTTGAAGAACTCCTGGCTTTTCTTTTCGTCCATATCACAGTACACCTTGCCCAGCACGGCATATCTCACCGCCTTCAATGCCGGGTCGTTCACCTTCAGCACCTCGGCTTCCATCCGCTTCACGTTAGGCGTCAGCGAGTCAGTCGAAATCTCATTCCAGAGTGTCATCTGTCTTGTCTCAGCCGCCAGCAGCTGCCCGTAATCTTTGGCAGCCGAAGCCTTGGCGATGATTTTCTTCATCACCGCGATTTCGCTCTTAGGCTGGTCCTTCTGAGCATTGATTTCAGCTTGCTTCCACAAGTTGTCGTATGTCTGAGCCGCTACCTGCAAGGTTGCAAAGAGGGCTACCAGAAGTGATAAAATGTTTCTTTTCATAAGCCAACTGTATAAAATGTTAATAGAATGATGATAATCATCAAACTTTTCATTGCAAAAATACAAAAAAAAACTGTTTTCTAACCCCGAAACTTAAACTTTTTACTATCTTTGCACCAAAATAGTATATTTTACCAAGAAATAACATTAAAAAAACAATGGCAGAAAAAAAGTATGGTCATTTTGATGACGCCAATCGCGAATACGTGATTACTGACCCAAAGACCCCATGGCCTTGGATCAATTATTTGGGTAACGAGGATTTCTTCTCGCTCATCTCAAACACAGCAGGTGGTTATTCTTTCTACAAGGATGCCAAGTTCCGTCGCATCACCCGTTATCGCTACAATGGTGTGCCGATGGATAACGGCGGTCGCTATTTCTATATCAAAGATGGCGATACCGTATGGAACCCGGGATGGAAACCTTGCAAGACACCGCTCGACAGCTACGAGTGCCGCCACGGCATGAACTATACCCGCATCACGGGCAGCAAGAACGGCGTGGAGGCGAGTGTGCTCTTCTTCGTTCCGCTCCATACATGGGCTGAGGTGCAGAAGATGACGCTGAAGAACCAGACTGAGGAGGTGAAGACCCTCAAGGTGTTCTCCTTTGCAGAGTGGTGTCTCTGGAATGCTGCTACCGACATGGAGAACTTCCAGCGCAACTTCTCTACGGGCGAGGTAGAGGTAGAAGGCTCTACCATCTATCACAAGACCGAATATCGTGAGCGCCGCAACCACTATGCTTTCTACACTGTGAATACCGAGATTCAGGGCTACGATACCGACCGCGAGAGCTTCATCGGACTCTATAACGAGTTTTCCGAGCCTGAGGCTGTGATGGAAGGCAAGCCACGCAACAGCTTTGCCCACGGCTGGAGCCCTATCGCATCTCATTATATCGAGGTTACCCTGCAGCCAGGCGAGAGCCGCGACCTTATCTTCCTGCTGGGCTATGTGGAGAACGAGCAGGACAAGAAATTCAGCGCCAAGAAGGTAATCAACAAGGAGAAAGCTCATCAGCTTATCGCCCAGTTTGATACCACCGAAAAGGTGGATGCTGCCTTCGCAGAACTCAACCAGTACTGGGATAACCTGCTGAACATCTTCACCGTGAAGAGCGGCAACGATAAGTTAGACCGCATGGTGAACATCTGGAACCAGTATCAGTGCATGATCACCTTCTGTATGTCGCGTTCGGCAAGTTTCTTCGAGAGCGGCATCGGTCGAGGCATGGGCTTCCGCGATTCCAACCAGGACCTCGTAGGTTTCGTTCATCAGATACCTACCCGTGCCCGCCAGCGCATCATCGATATCGCCAGCACCCAGTTCCCTGACGGTGGCTGCTACCACCAGTATCAGCCGCTCACCAAACGCGGCAACAACGATATCGGTGGCGGTTTCAACGACGACCCTTGCTGGCTCATCTTCGGTACCGTAGCCTATATCAAGGAGACGGGCGACTTCTCTATCCTCGCTGAGCAGGTGCCTTTCGACAACCAGCCAGGCACAGAAGTAAGCCTCTTCGAGCACCTCAAGATTTCGATGAACCATGTTATCAACAACCTGGGTCCACACAAGTTGCCACTCATCGGAAGAGCCGACTGGAACGACTGTCTGAACCTGAACTGCTTCTCCTGGGACCCTAACGAGAGTTTCCAGACCACCGAAAACAAGGGCGAAGGAAGCAAGGCAGAGAGTCTGATGATAGCCGGTCTGTTCGTGGTTACCGGCAAGGATTATGTGGCTCTGTGCAAGCAGCTTGCCAAGGAAGCTATGGAAAGCAAGGAGGGCGAAATAGCCGGTCTTGCAGAGGAAGATTATTTGACAGAAGCTGAGCGCATGCAGCAAGCTGTAGATGAGATGAACGAGGCTGTGAAGCAGCATGGATGGGACGGTGAATGGTTCCTCCGCGCTTACGATTTCTTCGGCAACAAGATTGGTAGTGATGAGAACGAGGAAGGCAAAATCTTCATCGAGAGCCAGGGCTGGTGTACGATGGCTGGTATCGGTCTGGAAGAAGGACTCTGCGATAAAGCACTGGATAGCAGCAAGAAACGACTGGAATGTGAGCACGGACTGGTGCTGAACAACCCAGCCTACACCACCTATCATGTAGAAATGGGTGAGATTTCTTCTTATCCTGAAGGCTACAAGGAGAACGCCGGTATCTTCTGCCACAACAATCCTTGGGTCATCATCGGAGAGACTGTAGCCGGCCGAGGCAACGATGCCTGGAGCCATTATACCAAGATTCTGCCTAGCTATGTAGAGGAAAAATATCAGACACTTCACAAGGTAGAGCCTTACGTAAACTGCCAGATGGTAGCCGGTAAGGATGCAGCCAAACCGGGCGAAGGAAAGAACTCCTGGCTCACCGGTACAGCGGCATGGATGTGGTATACAGTATCAGAATTCATCCTCGGCATCAAGCCAGATTATGAAGGTTTGCTCATCGATCCTTGTCTCCCAAGCACCGCTAAGGAGTATGAGGTAACCCGCAAGTTCCGTGGTGGCGAATACCATATCACAGTAAAGAATCCTAGCGGAAACCAGAAGGGTGTGAAGCAGATTACAGTGGATGGCACTCCTATCTCAGGCACCATCGTTCCTTGCTCTGAAGGCAAGCATGAAGTAGTGGTTGAGATGTAAATCAGCCAGATCTCATCAAGTTACGATTTGAAAGTTCAATGTAACGAAATTCTTTTCATACCCATGCCCCCTGTTTTAGGGGGTATGGGTATCACAATAAACACTTGACGCCCTATTTTAGGGCGTCAAGTGTTTTATTTATCTGATAATCTGATACTTAACTTTTAACATAAGCACATATTTAACAGTATCAAGAGTAAGATTCAAAGTCTCTATCATTGACTCAGTTCCTCAATAACTCAGTTCCTCAGTTTTTTTCTAGGGGGTATATAGCCCTTATAGTTCAAAGTTGTTTTAAATTGTTATATATTATATATTATTATATATATATATTTATATATATATAATAAACTTCTAAATAAAGACAAAAGTGAAGGGTCAGAGAAAAACTGAGGAACTGAGTTATTGAGGAACTGAGTCATTGCAGTAAAAACATCATAATCCTCGTAAACACCTGATTTACTGCTTAACTCTATACTTTAAGAGAACAAAGCTATGAGTTGTTACCCGTAAAACTATGAGTTGTTACCCGTAAAACTATGAGTTGTCACCCGCAAAACTATGAGTAAGGAAGTTTAACTACTTTCAATCTGAAAGCATAGTTCAAACATTTCCTTATCACACCCCCAATTTTTGCAGTATCAGAGAAAATTCGTATCTTTGCACCGAATTCTATCCATTCCTTCCATACCGCTCCTTCCATGCCATCCCCACAACTCCTTCCGCCCAGTTTCAGCACGCGTCTCTCCATCCGAAGTATTAAAAGGAAAAAGATAAAAAAGGTATGGCTTTTCGAGTTATTTTTTGTACTTTTGCAGCCGATAACGCATTTTGCGAACAAAACAGGATTCTTTAAAGAAAAGAAAGGAAATAACAATGAAGAAAATATTATACTTTGTGGCAGCCCTGGCTGCTACATCCTTTATCACTACGATGGGTACCAGCTGCAAGTTTGCACCCGACCAGCATGACGGCGACACGGTAGCTGCCAGCGAGTTTTACCCGATAGATACCTCTGCGGCTCATGCCAAGAAGATGGCGAAGATTGCTGCCATCAAGAACGGAAAAGACAGTGTAGGCATCTATTATGTGGGCAGCAACTCTACCAAAGACCTCATCGAGCTCGTATCCTATCCTTCACGCCGCGACACGATGATGTACAGCAAGACCCGACACATAAAGGTGAAGGGCAATGCCGACATCAACCACGTGATTCGTGTAGACTTCTATCTGCATAACGGCAAGGATTCGCTGGTGAAGTATGTTGAGGAGGTGGTGCTTTAGCCAATAACCAAAAAAATCAGCACAAAAAGGCTAGCATACAAAAACGCACGCTAGCCTTTTTCGTATTTTATCTAACCTGAATTTCAAATCACTTAATAGCCTATAAACTATCAACTAATCATAGAATCCCGGCTGCTTATACTCAATGCCCAGTTCATCATCTACTGTTGCGATGACACCCTGAATCTGACCCATGGCAAACATACGGCCGAGGAGAGTGTAACCGGCATTGTGACCATGATTGCTCTCATCGAATACGCCACCAGGCTCATCAGTGAAGGTCATACCGTGGTCTACTCGCATTGGCAGACGACGGCCGGAATTGCACTTGCCTTCCTGCTCAGCCTTCTCGAAGATGCGGCAAAGTTCAATGAGATGGCCGCGACCACCCAAGTGAGAAGCCTCTGTAAAGTTGCCGTTAGGGAAAATGTAGCAAGAGCGCAGATGAACAAAATGAGTGCGGTCGGCAAACTGCTTAGCCATTGCCACACAGTCGTTGTGCTCGCCGGCAGAGAATGAACCTGCACAGAAAGTCAAACCATTGTGCTTGTTTGGCACAGCATCGAGCATCCACTGGATATCCTCGGCACGACCGATGATTCTTGGCAAACCGAATACAGGATAAGGAGGATCGTCTGGGTGAACACACATGTTGATATCGTACTCATCGCAGATAGGCATGATAGCCTCCAGCCAGTACTTCATGTTCTCCTGCAACTTCTTCTTGTCTATGCCATCATAGAGCTTCAACAGGTCGCGGAACTTCTGGACAGGAGCAGAATCGCCCTCGCTGAAGTTACCCGATACAAAGCCCTGGGTCTTGATGATGATGTTCTCTACCAAGGCATGATCTTGCTCAGGAGTAGAAGTCTTCTTGATTTCATCAGCCTCAGCCACGAGGTCTCTGCCCCACTTGTGCTCCTTAGAGAATTCTGCCCAATCCTCACGAGCGCCTTCACGCTGCAGGATATAGATATCAAAGTAGGCAAACTCGCCCCAGTTCATATAGAGGTTGTTGGCTCCGTTAGGATTGTCGTGAGACAAATCGGTACGTGCCCAGTCTAAAACAGGCATGAAGTTGTAGCAGATGCACTTGATGCCTTCCTCGCCCAGGTTGCGGAGACTCTCCTTGTAAACCTCAATCTGATGATCACGGTCAGGACCGCCATATTTCAGGGTTTCAACCACAGGCAAAGACTCTACCACGCTCCATTTCATACCATAAGACTCGATGTACTCCTTGAGTTCATGAATCTTCTCGCGTGTCCAAACCTCGCCCAGAGGAACATCGTGCAATGCGGTAACAATGCCCTCAACACCAATCTGCTTCAACTGTGCAAGTGTAATCTTATCTTTCTTGCCAAACCAGCGCCATGTTCTTTCCATATATATTATATAATGTATAAGTTTAAAAATAAATTATCTTTCAGCAACATATTTATGCAATGTCTGTCTTACAGCACCCTTGCCGGCGAAGAGTTCCTTCACCATGCCCTCAATCTGCTCGCCGAAGCCAGCCTCGTAGAGATCGAGTCCGAACACATCCTTGCGAGAATAGAGATTCTTCAGGCAAGAATAGTCCTGATCAGCCTTGCCTACCTCCAGAGGAGCCACGATGGCCTGCAGTTCTGCCAACAATGGGTCGGAAGATGGCTCGAATGGTTTCAGATTGTCATCCAAAGCCTTGAGATAACGGGCATAACCAGCCAATACCAAAGGAATCAACACAAGGTTGCTCTTGTCAAGACCGCGGTCGATATACTTCTTGATAGTCTCACCGAAACGGATAGAGAGTTTCTGGCTGGTATCGGTAGCGATACGCTGAGGAGCATCTGGCATGAACGGGTTAGGCAGACGCTTGTTGATAACGGTGCCGATAAACTCGTATGGGTTCAATACACCTGGATCTGTTACTACTGGCATCGCCTCGATATAACCTATCTTCTGGATGAAGGCACGAAGGTCCTCATCAGCCATCTCGGCAGAAATCAAGGTATAGTCGAGCATGCAACCATAGATAGACATCGCTGTATGGAGAGGGTTCAGACAGGTGGTTACCTTCATGGTCTCAACCTCATCTACAGTCTTGCGGGATGTATAGAGCGCACCGCCCAACTCCAATGGCGGACGACCGTTGGTATAAGTATCCTCGCAAACGAGATACTGCACTTCCTCGGCATTTACGAAAGGAGCGGTGAAAGTATGCTTCTCGGTGATAATCGTATTGTTATCCTCGAAACCATCCTCAGCGAGCATCGCCTGTACCTTCTCGTGTGGACGAGGAGTAATCTTATCAATCATAGACCAAGGATAGGTAATCTTGCTGCTGTCATTGATATAATCTACGAAACCAGCCTCTACGATACCATCCTGTGCCCAACGCTCAGCATAAGCCTTTACGCCAGCCTTAACATGGTCGCCATTGTGAGAACAGTTGTCGGTAGACTGAAGAGTAAGTGGCAACTTGCCTGCCTTATAACGCTCATAGAGAAGAGCGGTAAGCTTACCCATAGCAAATACTGCATCAAGACCACGTGCCAAATCGGCATCATTGAAAGAATATCCCTTCTCTGTGATGGTGAAAGTTACCATCTGCAGACTTGGTGCCTGGAAAATCTGAACCAATCGGGCCCAGTCCTCACCAAACTGCTTATCCGCCTTGAGGCTTTCTGTGATAGAAGCGATGACCTTCTTCTCGATGGTGCCGTTGCTCTGGAGGCTGACGAGAAGAGAGAGATTATTGTAAGGGCGATAAGCCTTGTCGATAATTTCGTAGTCGAAGCTTTCAGCAACAATAACACCACGATCATACTTGCCGGTGTTAAGTGCATCGTTAAGAATAGCAGCAGGGAACGCACGGAAGATGTTACCTGCGCCGAAGTGAACCCAAGTAGGCTCGTCGTGAGTCTTCTTAGCTACGGCTGCGATGTCATACTTAGGAAGCTCATAACCCTTAGCTTCCCATTCTGCAGCATTAAAGCTGCGAGAAAGAATTTCGTTCAGTTTCATGATTTACGTTTTTTTGATTGTTCCATGTATGCGCCTATCTTTCCGAATAGGCGTGGCAAAAGTACAAAGAAAAATCGAAAACCGCTCATTTTTAGAGAACTAATTTCAAAAATTGAACGATTAACAAATACTTTTGAACAATATGGTAAGACCAGGAAAAGAAAATGTTACGATTCCTCCAGCGATTTGATCTGCTTCTTCGGCGTTACGCCGAGACCTTTCAAGCTTTCCACCCTGCGCATCACGTTGCCACTTCCATCGTAAAGCTGCTTTCTTGCCTTGTCGAAGGTGCCGGAGAGGCGGGTTATCAGATCACCGATTCCTGTAAAGGTATCTTCGAAGCCAGCCACCTTATCATACAGGTCAGCAGCCGTCTTCACGATTTTCTCCACATTCTTGTTCTGCCGGTCATACTGCCAGAGATTATACGCCAGCTGGAGTGCCATGAGCAGATTGCTTGGCGAGATGATGATAATCTTCTTCTGATAAGCATAACGGCTGAGATCAGGCTGCTGCTTCATGGCTGCGATATAGCTGGTCTCGTTAGGGATGAACATCAGTACGAAGCCGATGGCATCATCCACCAGTTTGGAGTAATCCTTTTCGGCAAGTTCGTCGATATGCTTACGGACACTGAGGGCATGCGCCTTCATCAACCGCTCGCGTTCCTCATCGTTACCGGCTGCCAGAGCATCGGAATAGGCGGTAAGCGAAACCTTGGAATCGATGACCACACTTCTGCCTTCCGGGAATCGGACGATGACATCCGGACGATAGTTCTTTCCCTCTTCATCTTTCGTATTCTCCTGAATGAAGAATTCCTCATCTTTACGAAGTCCGCTATTCTCCAGGATGGTTTCCAGCACCATCTCGCCCCAGTCGCCCTGCATCTTGCTGTCGCCCTTCAATGCCTTGGTCAGGTTGGCAGCATCAGAGCCAATCTTCTCGGTCTGCTCCTTCAGGTTCATTACAGCCTGCTGCTGTTCCTGCTGGAAGAGTTTCATCGTTGCCTCGAAGGTGTTCTGCAGTTCCTTTTTGTTCACCTCGTTCTGGGTTTTGCTCTCCTCTACCGATTTCTTGAAATCAGCAAACTGTTCCTTGATAGGTTTCAGGAGTTCATCCATCTGCAGACGGTTGTTTTCCTGCAGAGCCGACTGCTTGGCAGCCAACTGCTCAGCCGCCACCTTCTGCTGTTCTATCGTCATTCGCTGCATTTCCTGCTTCAGGCTCTCGAGTTTCTGTGCCCACTGCTGGTCGCTTTCCGCCCTGAGTTTTGCCGCATACAGCCGCTCGTTCTCCATTTGAGATTTCATTGATTGAACCTCAGAAGCATGATGCAGTTTTATCTGTTCGATGTTAGCCGCCAGCACCTGAGCCTTCGCTACGAGCTGGGTTTTCTCCTCTCCCGCACTTTTTGCTTCCATCAGTTTCCCCACGAAGAATCCGATGGCAAGCCCTATGATGATTCCAATTACTATTTCCATTTATCCTTGTTTTGAATGATTCTGTAAATCTGCAAAAATTATGATTTGCAAAAGTAATCATTTCAAGACATAACACCAAACATCATGGGGGATTCTTGTAGATATTTAACTCTTCTGCATTTTACTATGCAAACAAAAAGAGCGCACCACTCTTGGCACGCTCTTTTCTTTAAATCATCTTTTAAATATACATTATCGGTTGGCAGTAGGCCACTGATAAGTATCAGTGCAATGGATATCGGCACTCTGGTCGGCTATCATCAACTTGAAGCCGCCTTCCTCCAATCTCCATTTGCCATTCCAACCTACGAAGGCCAAATCGTCTGCCTTCAATTCAAATATCATGGTCTTGGTCTCACCAGGCTGAAGTTCCACCTTGTCGAAGGCACGGAGACGACGGCCATCAGGCACCATACTAGCGATGAGATCGCTACTGAACAGGAGAACACTCTCCTTGCCTGCCACCTTTCCCGTATTCTTCACATCCACGCTCACCTTGATGATGTCGCCGTGGCGGAAATCAGACTGAGAAACCTTCAGGTTGCTATATTTGTAAGTGGTATAACTCAAACCATATCCGAAGCCCCACTGCTGGGTAATCTTCGCATTGTAGTCGTAAGCACCTTCCATCGTACCCACCTCCTCACTCTTCTTGAAGTCATAGTTGGCGAGCGAATTGATTTCCTTAGGATAGGTGTAAGGCATCTTGCCACTGAAGTTTGACTTGCCCGATACCAGGTTTGCCAAGGCATCGCCGCCCATGTTGCCAGGGATAAGGATGTTGACGATGCCCTGTGCCAATGGTTCGATGTCAGCGATGAGACGAGGACGTCCTTCATTCAATACCAGAACGACAGGCTTACCGGTCTTGGCGAGTTCCTTCACGAGATTGCGTTGGTTCTCTGAGAGCCAAAGGTCGGTCAGGTTGCCCGGAGTCTCTGTATAGGAGTTCTCGCCAATGCAAGCCACGATGATGTCAGCATCCTTTGCTGCATCAACTGCGCCCTGAATCTGAGGTTCGTTCTCCTCCCAGTATTTTCCCTTCTCATTATAGGTAACACCCTGGTTCAAGATAACATTCTCCTTGCCATACTCATTACAGAATGCCTCATAGATGGTATTGTACTTGCTGGCAAACTCATCGGCACGATGTCCCTGCCAGGTGTAGCTCCATCCACCATCCAGGCAGCGCATCTGATTGGCATTAGGACCTGTAAGGAGAATCTTCTTGCCATGCTGCAAAGGAAGGATATTACCCTCGTTCTTCAGGAGCACCATACTCTCGGTAGCTCCCTCCAAGGCGAGCTTGGCAAACTCCTCGCCACCAAACTTAGGATAATTCTTCAGTTTCTGGGTTGGGTTCTTGAAGAGGTCGAGACGGTACTTCATGCGAAGCACACGGCGACAGGCATCGTCGATGCGACTCATCGGAATCTTTCCTTCCTTCACCAGTTCTACAAGATAGCCACAAGCATCGCAAGAATAAGGTTCCATAATCATGTCGATACCAGCATTGATGGCAATGCGGAGCGCATCCTTCTTGTCCTTTGCCACCATCTCACGAGTATAGAGATTGTTGATGTCTGCCCAGTCGGTAATGAGCACACCATCCCATCCAGTCTCTTCCTTCAGCCATCCTGTCAGGATGTCCTTGTTGGCATGCATCGGCATACCGTTAACGGAAGCGGAATTCACCATCACAGTTAAGGCTCCAGCCTGCAGACCCGCCAGGAAAGGAGCGAAGTGCTTCTCTCGCAAGTCGGCAGGAGAGATATAGGCTGGCGTACGGTCTTTACCGGTCCAAGGCACACCATAGCCCATGAAGTGCTTCATTGAAGTGGCAATGTGATACTGGTCGATGTTGTTTGGGTCCTCGCCCTGGAAACCATAGACCATCGCCTTGCCCATCTCTGAACTGAGGTAGCAATCCTCGCCAAAGTTCTCCCAGATGCGAGGCCAACGGGCATCACGACCGAGGTCAACGGTAGGACTGTAGGTCCAAGGGATGCTCACGGCACGAGTCTCGTAAGCGGTAGCCTCAGCCGAACGGCGAGCTATCTCACGATTGAAGGTGGCAGCCACATTGATGTTCTGCGGGAAGAGGGTTCCGCCCTGGGTATAAGTAGAACCGTGGTTCTGGTCGAGACCGAAGACACAAGGGATGCCGATGCGCTTCATCGAGATCTTCTGGATTTGTGCGATGTACTTCTCCCACTGCTTGGCGGTTGGTGCGCAAGTATTTGGAGCATTGAGGATAGAGCCAATCTTATAGCGGGAAAGGATAGAATCGGTCTTGTGCTCGTCGATATAGAACACACCGTTCTTGTCGTTGGCACCAAAGAGGTCGGTCACCAATTCCATCATCTGACCTATCTTTTCCTCCAAGGTGAGTTTCTTCAGGGTTTGTTCTACTTGAGCCTCTATCTTAGGGTCGCTCTTGATAACTGGAACATTGGCACTGGCTGTATAAGCCAATGCCAACATTGAAATAGATAATAATATTTTCTTCATAAATTTAAAGGTTTGACGTTTTATGTTAAAAACGGAAATCTTTCTAATATTTTATTCAATAGTAACTTTCTTTACGGTATAACCGTCACCCACGATGAAGAGACCTTGCTGCTCAGTCAAGAGTTGGATAGACAGGTCGGTCAGTTCAAACTTCCATGTAGCAGGTCCATTCACCGTGATGTCGCCACGCTCTGGGTCGCCCTTACCAGTAAGGATGTTGTTCCACCAAGAGGTAGCAGCGGTCCCCTTACCATTTCCATCTACATAGACACGGAGGATGGTGCCAGCCTTCACCTTTGAGAGGAAGGTATCCTTCAAGGCATCGAACGGTGTACCCCATGTTACAGAGAACTCACCTTCCCAGAGGGTATTCTCCATAGATGGACGTGGCTCTGTAGTTACCTTGATGGTACCGCTAGGGAACTGGTTGCCCTCACCATCTACCAAAGTGATATCATAGTCACCATTCTCCAAACCTGCAGGAGCTGTGAGCTTCAAGGCTGTGCCCTCTTCGAGAACCTCGAAGGCTACTTCCTTGCCACCTACCATTACTTTAGCAACTGTACCGAGATTCTTGCACTTATGGATAGTGGTCTCAGCACCCGGAGCTACCCAAAGCTCGCTGGCATTGGTACCCAAAGCTGGGTCATCGGCAGCAGGAATCACGGTAACTTTCAAGGTGCGGGATGTGGTTTTATTCTTGGTGGTGGTTGCCACAATCTTCAGTTCATGATTACCTACAGGCAAAGTCTGGTCGATGGTTGTACCCTCAGCAATCTGATTGCCGTCGAGCAACCATGTCACAGTGGTATAGTGAACAGGAGTGACTTTAATTTCCAAGTTCAATTTGGTCTTGCGATCCAACTTCTGGTCAGCCAAGTCGGTGTTCAAGATACGAGGACTGTCATCTTCTGATACGGTGAAGAAAGGATCGTCGTCAGAGGAACAAGAAGACAGTGTAGCAGTGCCTGCGAACGCAAAGCTCATGGCGAAAAGCATCATCATTGCCTTCAAGACATTACCTTTATATTGATTCATTATCTTTTTCATCTTGATAATTATTAATAGTTATGGCGTTAGCCAATTCTTAATTGTTCATTCTAAATTCTTAATTACTTAATGTATCCTTTACCATTAGCTGGAGCGAATTCTGGCTGAAGGTTGACGTTAGCCTTATCCCACCAAAGCTTCTTGTGCCAATCATCAGTACCACCCATACGCTCGATGGCAGCCTTATAGTTGACGCTGTTATACTGACCTTCCAACTCTGGATAACGCAAGCGAGTAGGCATAGCCATGTTAGAATCGGTATAAGTGAAACCATTGGTAAAGATGCCTAGTCGGCTTCTGTCCAGGATAGCAGGATAGTCGGAGCGACGCAAGTTAGCCCAACCCTCTGATGGGTTCATCATGTGGAGAATCCATGCCTGGGTGTTGATGGTCGCCTTAGGATTGTCACCCAACTTGTTGTTGGCAATGAACTCATTGATCTCATCCTCAGAAATCTTGTTGGACGTGAGATAATAGTTGTTGAGCATCTCCATAGAAGCACGAACACCTTCCTCATAGAGAGTCTCAGCGTCACCACTTACATTCCAACCCTTGGTCTTAGCCTCGGCCATGAGGAATTTCACCTCGGCAGAGGTAATCAGAATACCAGGGCAAGAAGGCATCTCAAAGTCGATGTTCAAGCATGGACGCATCATACGTGCACGAAAATCTGAGTTGTCATAATTGTTAGCATCCTGCTTAGCCAACTTAGCGAGAGTAGGAAATTCTGATACCTCAGGCACGTTCATCCAGTCGCTATACCAAGCAGCACCAGGATTACAAGGCTCCTCACCAATACCTTGACGCTGGAAGTAAGCCAACACCTCATCGGTCAAGTCGATGTTCTGCTCCTTGTCTGGCTTCACCTGACTACGCTTGATGTTGTAATAGTGGCGACAGATGCGATAGAGACGAGGGTCGTTGGTATTCTGCAACTGATAGAACAAGGTAGAGCATACCATGGTAGGCGATGTGGCATCCTGACCATAGAGTATCTCTCCCAAGGCATTGGCACGGAAATCGTAGTCGTTGGCTCCATCATAATAGGTAAATGGTGCATCAGCATACTTGATATAAGCATCATCGGCTGCACTGGCGATAGCACCGGCAGCCACAGCCTTCTCAAACTCTTCCTTTGCCTTCTGTGGATTAACATCGGAAATGCGCATGGCATAGCGCATACGGAGTGCATTGGCATACTTCTTCCACTTAGCTACATCACCACCCATGCTGGTGACATCACCAGAAATGTGGTCGGTACCTGTGCCAAGCTGCTTCTCGCAAGCGTCAAGTTCATCAAAGAACCAGCTGTAGAGTTCCTCTACGGTATCATACTTAGGGTTGGAGATACCTGAGATATAACCCAGACCTGCCTCCGAACAAGGCACGTCACCGTAGATATCTGCCAAAACTGCCGTGAGATAGACACGATGGATACGAAGTACCGCATTCAAGTTTGCCTTGTCTGCAGAATTGTGGATGGCATCCACAAGGTTCTTGATACCGATTTCATAATAGCGGTCCCAAACTCGACGAGTCATATCATCTTCTCTGGAATTAGAACCAGCGTAATTGGTTACATTCCAACCACCAGCGAAATACTGTGGAAAACCAGTTATATAGTTACGGTAGGTATCCATCAGACTGAAGTCACCGTAAGTCTGCAACAAAGCTGTTGTCAACTGTGCGTTAGGGTCGAGCTCGTTCACCTTGGTCTTATCGGTATTGATGTTGCTCAAGGTATCATCAGAGCAAGAAGTCATCGCAGTACCGGTTGCCATCAGGGCGAAAGCCATCATCAGGCTGCTCTTACCTATATATTTCTTGATTATATTGTTCATTTTCTTACCTTATTATATATTAGAACTCTTCTAAAGAAATTGATTCATTTTTTCGAGACTAGAACTTCACGTTCACGTTCAAACCATAACTCTTGCGAGATGGCAGGGAACCATATTCCAGACCGAGACCTGAAGTATTGTAGCTGGAGTCTGGGTCGATGTTAGGAATGTTCTTCCAAACAATGAATGGGTTACGAGCCACGAAGGATACGGTCAAGCCCTTGACATACTTGCCCAGGATGCTCTCCGGGAAGGTATAGCCGAAAGTAATCTCACGACACTTCACGTAAGAGTTGTCATATACAAACTCGCTCTGTACGTTCTGAGCCATGTGCTTCCAGTAATCTTCTGGGCTCACAGCGATGTCGTTCTTACGATAAGTACCATCACCATTGTCGATAACACCATCCACTACGAGTCCCTTGCAGTTGCCAGACTCACGCCATGCCGAGATATCCTTACCTGCTGCCTGACGAGCCTCCTCAGAAGCGTACCACTCCTCACGGCCTGGCAATGTTCCCTTTGCCTTACCAGTCTGGTATGCAGAGCGCATAGACATAGAGTAGATATCAGCACCCACCTTCACATCGAAAGATGCAGAGAGGCGGAAGTTCTTGTAAGAGAATGTGGTATAGAAACCACCAGTCCAATCCCAAGAAGAGTTGCCGATGGTCTTCACGTTCTGGTCAACCTTTGGAAGTCCTGTGGCTGCATCGATGACAACTTGTCCCTGCTCATTGCGAACAACATCGTGTCCACGGATAGCACCATAATTCTCGCCAACCTGAGCACCTACTGATACACCGCACCATGTGGCCTTGGCAAGCTCAAAATAGTCCATACCATCTACGAGCGACTTCACCTTGTTGGTATTCTTGGAGAAGTTGACACCCAAGTCCCAAGCGAAGTCCTTGATCTGCAAGGCACGGGCATTGAGGGCAATCTCGATACCCTGGTTCTGAATCTCACCGGCATTGATGAGGCGGTAAGCATAGCCAGAGGTGGTGGTTGAAGCCAAACTCAAAATCTGGTTCTTGGAGTTCTGGTTGTAATAGGTGGCATCCAAGCCCAAGCGTCCGTTGAGGAACTTCATCTCCAAACCTACCTCGTAAGAACCTGTCATTGTAGGCTTCAAATCCTTGTTTGGCTGTGTTGAGTTGGCTATCATACCGATGGTATAACCCGAGTAGCTATACTTGCCTGTGGAGTAGTTGAGTGCAAGCTGGTAAGGGTCGGTATCGCTACCTACCTTTGCCCAAGATGCGCGAATCTTACCATAATTGATGAACTTCTTGTTCTTGATAAACTCGGAGAAAACCAAACTACCCGATACAGATGGATATACGTATGTATTGTTATTTGTAGGGAGCGTAGACGACTTATCGCCACGGAGGGTTCCCTCCAAATAGTAAGTATGCTTGTAGCCGAGGCTCGCGCTGGCATAAAGAGAACTGATCTGCTTCTTGTACATACTCTCACGAGTGTTCTGCTCCTGATAGTTCATGATGTTCTGGATGCCATTCATCTGCTGGTTAAGACCGGTATTGGTGATGGTCTTGTTGTTCACCTTGAAGATGTTGCCACCCGCTGTGGCATTGACATCGAAATCGCCCCATGAGTTGTTGTAGAGGGCAAGGAGCTCTGCGTTCAGTGTTCTGTTATTGAAGATTTGGTCGGTAAGCTTTCCTGCTGGTGTACCTGGAGTTGTCTTGGCGATGAAGTCCTCGAAGTTCATGCTGTTGATGTCGGTACCGATGGTACCCTGCAACTTCAAATGCTTGTTGATGTTCCAGATTGCCTTACCTGTCAAGCGGAACACATCTTTCTTAGAAGTATTGCCATTCTTATAGAGATCCCAGTATGGGTTCTTGTTATACTGGTCGTTAGCATTCCAGTTGGAGTAGTTGCCGTCGGCATCCTCATAGTGCTTCAACCAAGCCTGGTTGTAGGTACCAGCCAAAGTCATGAGGTTCTTACCTACATTGCTCTGAGAATCACCCAAGGCTGGACGGTTCTTCACGTTCTCACGAGTATAGTTGGCGGTAAAGTCGAAGTCAACAGGACCAGCTGAGGTATTCACACGGAGGTTGAAGTTGTCACGACTCATGTTGGTGTTAGGCAAGATGTCCTTATTGCGCATATCGGTAACAGAGAAACGCATACCTGTCTTGCCGGAATTAACTGAGAGGATGGCAGAGTTCTGGGCGGTGAAACCTGTACGGAAGAAATCGGAGGCGTTGTTGGGATACATCATGAATGGACGCTCCTCGCCATCGAAATACTTGAAGACGAAATCATCAGCCTTAGGACCCCAACTGGAGTTGGTACCAGCTGTACTGGATGTAGGAAGGGCACCATTGTAGCCCATACCATAAGTTGTCTGCACATCATCCCACTTAGCCAACTGGGTATCGATGGTGAAAGAACCATTGTACTCTACACCAATCTTATCCTTCTCCGCCTTCTTGGTCGTAATCAAGATAACACCATGGGAAGCACGGCTACCATAGAGGGCAGAGGCAGCAGGACCTTTCAATACGGTCATCGTCTCGATGTCGTCAGGATTGATGGCAGAGATACCATCACCGAGGTCATAACCACCAGCTTCACCAGCACTGCCAAAGTTTGTATTATCCAAAGGCACACCATCCACCACGTAGAGAGGCTGGTTATTGCCTGCCATTTCTGTATTACCACGAAGAAGCACGCGGGTAGAACCAGAAGCACCGCCAGCGGTGTTCTGCACAACGAGACCAGCCACCTTACCTGAAAGAGAGTTGATGACGTTGGTTTCCTTCGCCTTGGTGAGTTCCTCACCTTTAACCTCCTCCAAGCCATAGCCCAAAGCCTTGCGGTCGCGCTTGATACCAAGGGCGGTAACAACGACCTCATTCAAGGCCTTACCATCCTCTTGCATCGTGATTTTCATGCCATTAGCAGCTTTCACGGTCATCGTCTTGTAACCGATGTAGCTCACTTCGAGCGTTGCTCCAGGCTTGCAGTTCAACGTAAAGTTACCATCTATATCGGTAACGGCACCGTTGGTTGTACCAGCCACCTTCACGCTAGCGCCAATCAAGGTTTCGCCAGTGGCATCCACCACTGTACCCTTGATGCCTTGGTTCTGCTGAACGCTCATCGCTGCATTGTTCATCTGGGCAGCGAGAATGGCAGAAGCAGGCATCCACATCAAACCTGCACCGAGCAGGCCGAGAAACATAGTTTTCTTTCTCATAATTGATATATTGTTTTTAGTTTAACATTATTCTTTCCCAAAGATTCCTTCGAGAATCCAAGGAGCATTCACCTTCATACTCTTGAAACGGTCGAAGATGCCATACTTCTCAGAGCCGTTGCCGAAGTGGTTGTTGTCCCAAACGAAAGTAGAGAAGCCTCGTTTGCGAGCCTCCGTAGTCAAGAACTTACAGTAGTAGGTCATGTTTTCATGCACTTTCTCTGAGTTTGACTTATAGTGATCGGTTACTCCCCACTCTCCTATTACGATACCCAGTCCTTTGTTGCTCCAGGTATTCACCGCCTTGTCGAAGAAATCCGTCATTGTCTTCTCGTTGTCTGCAGGTATCTTGCCAGCATCCTTGTAGGCATCACCCCAGTAATCGTAGGTGCAATCGCCGGCGTAGCTCCATGGCTGATAGTAGTGAAATTCCACACTCATATAGTTGTTGCCATTGCCTTCGGCATCCTTCGGAATGATGAAATCTCCATTCTCGATGCCAAACCATGGGTTACAAACGTAAGTCTGTAAGATGAGGTGGCGCTTGGCATTGTTGCCGCCTGTAGCACGAACCACATCCACGAATATCTGATTGTAAGCATTCTGCACTTCGAGATTCTCGGCAGTAGGTTTGCCCCAGTTATCTTTGATATGCACTTCGTTAGTTCCTGCGAAAGCAAGACGATAATCATAATTGGCAAACTCAGAAGCGATATTCATCCAGAGGAGCGCAAGCTTCTGGCAGTTTTCTTCCTTATATTGATAGGTAGGACGACTTTCGAGCCATTTTTCATGATGCACATTGATGATAACCTTGAGGTCATTATCCAGGCACCAGCCCACCACCTCCTTGATGCGAGCAATCCAAGCCTTGTCGATGCTCATCGCCTGAGCGTTGGTAATGTGGCACTGCCAACGGATTGGAATACGGATGGCATTGAAACCTGCCTTCTTCACGGCTTGTATCATCTTCTTGGTAACAACGGGATTGCCCCAGGCTGTCTCTGCATGGATAGAACCATCAGGGTTGCCAATCTGCATCGACTCACCATTCTGTCCAGGAGCTGAACACTCGAATTCATTGCCAAGATTCCACCCCACAACATCTTTATTCCATTGCTGGGCAGTAGGTATGGATTCGCCTACACCTTCAGAACTGCTGGATGAGTACGTTGTACTTGCTTCGCATGAGAAACATGTGAAGACGCCTATTAAAAAGAGGCTAATTTTCAAAAAGTTCCTTCTCATTTTTATGTTTATATTGTTATTGTTTCGTTTTTTAAATAACTGTTTGACTTACTTAACAGAATCTGGTTGCAAAGATAAAGAAAAGGAACTTTCAGAGGGTTAGATAACAAACAAAAAAAGGTTTCAATTCAGACATATCGTCTAAGCAGAAACCTTTTCTTTGAATTTAAAACTCTAATTTACAGATACTTACTTGGAGAAACTCCAAAGTGCTTTTTAAATACAGTACTAAAGTACTTCACATTTACAAAACCGGCTTTCACAGATACATCCAGCACACTATCCCCCTGTTTCAGGAAGATTGCAGCCTGCTCCAGACGTATCAAACGCATAAAATCCTGCGGACTTTGACCCGTAAGAGTCTTCAGCCTACCATAGAAAAGCGTTCTGCTCATCGCCATCTCTCTACAGAGTCGGTCAATATTAAAGTCTGTGTCGCTCAGATGAGCCAACACCAAACGGGTAGCTTTATCTACAAAAGCCTGGTCTTGTGGATCCAGAACAGCTTCTGCCACATTTTCGAATGTCTGGCCTTGCTTATTCAAGACAGTATCATCCTTTTTCTCTTCAGAAGCTCCAGTAGGTTCCAAGTGTTCATCGGAAGAATCAGAACCCACAATCTGCTCGGAAGAAGCAGACTCAGAAGCAACATCTCCTCTAACAAGAGCAAGGCTTCTGTCCATATAATACCGACTCAACCGGCGACGATTCTTCAAAATACTGGCAACCTTACTCGCAAGAATAGCAGTATCGAATGGCTTGGCTATATAGTCATCAGCACCAAGTCCGAGTCCCTCTATCATAAAGTCACGACCAGCCTTAGCAGTCAGCAGGATAACAGGCAGCCATGATGTTTTCTTATTTTCCTTGATGCTGCGACAGAACTCATCTCCGTGCATTCCCGGCATCATGACATCAGAAACAATGATATCACATACCCCGCCCTCTTTCAAATATTTCAAGGCAGCCTCTGCACTCTCCACATCAACTACTTGATAAGAATCACCAAAAGTCATTCTGATATATTTGCGAAGATCTTCATTGTCATCGACAAAAAGAAGTGTATCCGTTGAAACATCAGCATCCTGCTGAACCGCAGAAGACACAGTCTGGCTAGTTTCATCATGCTTATCTTCAGCTAAAGAAGATTCAGTTGCAACATTTTTCTTTTCTCCAACAAGCCGAACAGAAGAATCTGTTACATGACCTAATGGCATCTTCACACAGAAAGTAGTACCCTTTCCTTCCTCACTTACGAAACTAAGTTTTCCTCCTAATTTCTCTACGAGCTTTCGTGTAAGCATCAGTCCTAATCCACTTCCCATTTCCTGAGAATTTATCGCATTAGAAGCCCTGAAGAAGGTCTTGAAGATACTCTTAATTTCGGCCTTTGGAATACCTATACCTGTATCACATACATGAATCATAGCCATCTTACCTTCAACAGAAGCCGACAACGTAACCTTTCCACCTTGAGGTGTATATTTGATAGCATTTGAGAGAAGATTTTCCAATATCAGATCCATCATTTTTACATCAGAATGAATCTGTTGCTGCGGACACGTTTCAATACACAGTTGAATATGCTTCTCCTGAGCTGCCAATACAAACTTTTCCAACTGCACACGTAAAAGCATCGGCAATTCTATATCTTGCAGGCGAACCTGTTCGGCAGACTGCTCTATCTTTTGGAAGTCAAGCAATTCTGTAACCATCTTCAACAGTTTGTTGCCGTTGCGATGCGCCATATCCAAGAATCCACGGCTTTTCTCACTCAAGTTGGAATCATTAGCCAGATTATCAAGAGGAGCCAACACGAGACTCAAAGGAGTACGTATGTTATGAGCAGTATTAACGAAGAAATTGATTTTCTCATCATAATACTTTCGCTGTAAGCGCTCTTTGTAATACTGCCAGGCAAAATATAAGATGGCAGCAAAAATACAGAGATAGATAATCCATGCCCACCAGGTATTCCACCAAGGCTGGGCTATATGAATTTCCAAAGTTGTTTCTCCCAATTCTCTACCATTACTTCTGCAGATAGCCTTTACATGAAGCACATAGCTGCCCGAAGGCAAATTTACAAATCGTGCCAACTGATTAGAAGATGGTTTACTCCAATTACGGTCGTATCCTTCCAAATAATATTGATATTGAATATCATACTGGTATTGATAATTGATACTCTCGAAAGAAACAACCAGCGTATTCTCATTATGGCTAAGACTCAATTTGCCTTCCTTCAACATTTCAAAGAGACATTCATTCCAGTAATCGGAACGTTCGACACCTTCAACCTCAACACTATGAATACGAAGTGGAGCGGCATAATTCAAACCTTTGGCAAACATAGGAGTCAAAGCGACAACTCCATCGTTGCTGCCAAAAAGCACCCTGCCATCTGAAGTACACGCAACAGACATTCGGTTATACTCACGTTCCATTCCCTTAAAGATGTTGAGGTTTACTATCTTCCCCTGTTTCATGAACGCCAAACCTTTATCCGTACTGATCCACAAATTGCCATTAATACCTTTTATAAGTCCATAAACAGTATTAGAAGGCAAAGCGTCCTGATTAGTATAACGCTTAAACTTCTTTGTCAGTAAATCATAATCATAGAGTCCTCCTCCATCCGTTCCAATCCAGATATGACGGGAATCCTGAAAAGCCATACTGTTGACAAACAAATTAATGTCTTTTTCGGGATACTGTTCAGGATAAAAGAAACGACGAGGATGCAAAGGTTCGCGCTTATCAATCAAATAGCCTCCATGCGAAGTTCCTACAGCTATAAAACGCTTATCCAGTGATTCCGTGATGCATTGCACTTCGTTGACAGGCAGATAGAATACCGACTTTCCCGTTCCATTCAAATTATATTTATCTGAAGGGAAACAAGCCATATCTCCATCCAAACATCCCACCCAAACATTACCATCACTATCAGTAAAAAGACTGAATACGTAATCACTCTTCAACATTCCTGTTTCCACAGAATAAGCAGGCATACTAGTGCCATCAGCATGAACCTGATATACGCCATTACCATAGGTACCAACCAGAATTCTGCCGTCTACAGTCTGACAAATCGTAAGCGCCACTTTATTATATAATCCATGATGCCAAAGACGAGTCTGCGCATCATAAACACTTACTCCTTTATCTGTGGCATACCATATTTTCCCATCACGGCTTTGGAAAACATCGTTCACACAATTATCTATCAGTGATTGATTGTTGAGATATTCATGTGTGATATATTCCAATGTATGTTTCATCGGTATTGCCAAATCTACTCCTCCCGAGTAAGAGCCTGTCCACAAATCGCCAAAACGATCGCAGCACAAGGTATATAATCCATTACCATTCAGAACGTTACCCGGACGTCCATCTGTATCAAACAAGAGCTTGGTTTGTTTATCCGAACTGTCATAAGCATATATTCCTGCTCCATCTACAGCCATCAGAAGAGTCTGCTTATCATATAAAATGATTGAACGTACAGGAATTTTAGGAATGTTTTGCAAAGATTGGAAATCGGCAGATTTTATCAGCTTCCAAGTACGATCATCCACCACTTTAACTCCTTCGTGAAAAGTACCCAGCCAGATACGATGTCCCACAATATCATGATAAGAGGATACTACAGAACTGCCACTAATCTTCTTTTCTAACTTCCGGGCAGACATCGAATAGCAATAAACATCTTTAAATGTTCCTATCAAGAGTTTCTGACCTATAAATTGGATATGATTAATATAGGTATTTTTCAATACAAACCTACCCTTAGCTGTCTCCCGAACTATCTCCTTTCCATCAGTAGCTGCTGATAAGCAATAAATGCCTCTATCCATAGCTAACCAGAAATTGCCCTTTCCGTCTACCAACAGTTCGTTCAACACGATACTTCCACCTAAAATATGCTGAAGATTACATTTCAAGACAAATGTATCTTTCCTCTTATCATATATATACACCTTTCCCTTGTTGTCGTAGGCGTAAATCAGATGTTGCGCATCCTTAGTCAGTTTAATACATCTACCACTAGCATCACTATACGGCATCTCTGTGTATAAAGTATAATTGGTTACCTGTTGCCCATTATATCGGTCAACTCCACGCTTAGTACTTATCCACATGGCACCATCCTCTGCCTCGACAATAGAATAAACTCGAGGGCTGGAAAGACCATTGTCAGCATTGAGATTGGAAAGCATGAACATATTTCTGGAAACATACGCATATGCCTGAAGAGCCGATGCCAACAGCAGTAATATAATGAGAGTATAGGATTTATATCGTTTCATAATTCATTCATTGATCTTATTTGGGGACAAAGATAATACAAAAAAATGAAAAACAAATAGAATAATGAGATAAAATGAAAAAAATCTATTATCTTTGCAAGATATTAATATAAAGATATAGACTATGATCAAAAGATTATTATCCTTTCTAGACGCATCGCCAGTGAATTTCCTGGCAGTTAAGAATATCTCCGAGGAATTGGAGAAGAACGGGTTCCGCCGTATGAACCCACAGGAGCCTTTGGGCAAGATTGGAGCGGGTGAAAAGTTCTTCGTTACCAAGAACGACTCTTCCATCTACGCCTTCCAAATCGGAAAGAAGCCTTTGGCAGATGCCGGTTTCCACATGATCTGCGCCCACTGCGATTCGCCTACCTTCCGCATCAAGCCAAATGCTGAGATGCTCTGCGAGGGCGGTATCGTAAAACTGAATACCGAGGTTTATGGTGGTCCTATCATGTCAACCTGGTTCGACCGTCCGCTCACCCTGGCAGGTAGAGTTATCGTGAAAGGCGAGAATGCGATGAATCCCCAGACGCTCCTTCTTCATGTGAAGCGCCCATTGCTGCAGATCAGCAATCTCGCCATCCACTTCAACCGTCAGGTGAATGATGGTGTGAAGTTGAGCAAGCAGAAGGATGTGCTCCCTATCCTCGGCATCATCAATGATGAACTGGAGAAGGGCAATCTCCTGATGAATGTGATAACCGACGAACTGAATATCCAGAAAGAGGATGTTCTTGATTTCGATCTCTATCTGGCTGATGCCACTCCAGCCTGCACCTTCGGTGTACACGATGAGTTTATCTCTTCAGGCAGACTCGATGACCTGTCTATGTGCTGGGCTGGTGTAGAGGCGATGATTGCATCTGATGCCAACGATACCACCCAGGTTCTCGCCATCTTCGATAATGAAGAAACGGGGTCTCAGACCAAACAGGGAGCCGGAAGTCCATTCCTTTCATATATGCTCCAGCGCATCGCTCTGGCACAGAGCCATACAGAAGAGGCTTATTATCAGGCAGTAGAGCGTGCCTTCATGATTTCAGCCGATAATGCGCATGCCTGGCATCCTAACTATAGCGAAAAATTCGACCCTACGAATCATCCGATGCTGGGCGGTGGTCCGGTCATCAAGTTCAATGCAGCCCAGAAGTATGCGAGCGATGCTGTATCAGCAGCCATCTTCGCCAACATTTGCGATGCAGCCGGTGTACCATGCCAGCGTTTCGTAAACCACAGCGATGTAGCAGGTGGTAGCACATTGGGCAATATCCTCGCCTCTTCCATCCCATTGAAGGGTGTAGATATGGGCAATGCCATCCTCGCTATGCACAGTTGCCGCGAAACCGGTAGCGTCATCGACCACGAATACTGCGTGAAGGCTTTCACCAAGTTCTATCAGTTGTAATAAAAAACAAAGAGGGTGTGTCTGTATTTATGACACACCCTCTTTGATTTTATATATTAACCTTTTCCTTTTATCGTTCCTAATTCTTTCACATTCTTCTCAAATTCATTTCTTTCACCAATAGCTCCATTACGCAGTTTTGCCCGATAATTATATATCGTATTAACTGCATAATGTAGGAATTCTGCTATCTTCGTACTGTCATCAATACCCAGTCTTATCAAGGCGAATACCCTCACCATTGCCGGTAACTTTGTTGCATCGGTAAGATGGATTTGTGCCTCCGGCTTCAGAAGGCTATTGAGGTCTTCCACGAAATCAGGGAACAGATGCAGGAAGACCTTATCGAAATTTGTATAGAGTTCTCCCAACTCGTGTTCCTTCAGTTCACTGCTTTTCGTCATTGAATAAAGTTCCTGATATTCACGGTTCTTTACCATCTTATTGACATGGAGACGCAACTTATCCAGTTTGTCTATATAATGAGAACATGCTCCCAGGAACTGGCCTATATATTCTTCCTTCACACCATTTGACTCATTCAGTTTATCATTCGAAGTCTTCAACATTTCGTTGGTAGCAGAAAGTTTCTTATTCAGTTCCTCCAATTGTTCATTCGTTTTCTTCAGTTCATTTCTCGCTATGGTAACATATTTCTTCTGCTTATTGACATAGAAAGCCAGAACACCTAAAGAAAGAACCAGAAGGCTGACACAGATGATGGCAAAGACAAGACGCTGGTTTGCCTTCTTGAGCTCTGCCTGATAATCATGATCGATGGTTACAAGCACAGGCGAAATCTGCCAATTACGTATACGGGTACCGCAACTCTTATTGGCATTCCAGGAGAAGTTGATGTAGTTATAGGAACGCTCAACATCTCCCTCCTGACTCAGAATATCGGCGAGCATCCAGAGCGAAGCCTGATCATTGATAGCACACTTCACATCACAAATGGCAGATTTTAGCAACCAATATTTCTTCATTTTTTCGTTTTTCAGAGAACGGTAAATCAGATAGCGATAGTAGGCTACGATGCCGTATTCATGACTCCCCTCCTTACATAAATTCAACCGTTCATCATTCACCTTCAGTGCTTCATCCCATTTATTCTGACCGGTAAGCATCACCTCTTTACGCATGAGATAATCTTCGCTATGATGTGGAAGGATAGCAAACAAAGTATCCCGATATGCATTCTGACGACTAAAGAATTTCTGACTTAAATCAGTATCTACATGAATATTAGAAAAGCCCAACTCACCATAGACATGGTAATAGGCGATGAAATAATCTTTCCGGTTCGATTCATCCAATGTCTTTTTATCTATATGATTGAGCACCTCCAAAGCCTCAGCAAAAGCTCCGGCTGTAGAATACTGTAAAGCTAACTGACTTTTCAATCCAGCAACTTCAGCCGGCAGTCCTTCCTTCTGAGCCAATACAATGGCTTTCTGAATATAAGCCACAGCAGAATCGCTCTGGTAGGACTTATATTCTGAATAGATCTTGCGATAAGTATTGATGAGCAACTTCGGATTGTTCTCCTGATGAATCAATTTCTTCAACTGAGCGATGCTACTTTCTTTCAGTTTGGTATAGTGCTGGGATTGCTCTATAGCCCGATCAAGTTGGGCATACAGTTCACTGATGCTTTCCTTTTGAGCAAAGCATGATGTAAGTGTAGCGAAACACCAGAGATACAATAGAGATAATAATCTTTCTATCATTAGCTGATAATATTTTGTTGTATAGGTATCATTAGATCCAGCCCTTACTGCTGTATAGGACATTCAAGAGACAAAGGTATAGTTTTTTGGGTATATTTCCAAATTTTCTAGCATTTTTTTGATATTCTTTTTTACTTTTGTTGTTCTTACATCCTTGCACCTCCCCAAAAAAGGCTGCCCCAAAAAGTTTGGAGCAGCCTTAAACAATGCTTTATACCCTAAATTATTTAAACTAAAACCTAAAAAGCTTATGAATATAAACTTACAACTTATTTCTTTTCTACTTTGAGAACTGCCTTGTCTACACCGGCAGTCAAGTCAACTGTAAAAACGTATGTCTCGCCATCCTTCAGTTCTACTCCATCTTTCAGATAAACATTGCCGTTGTCGTGACCGTTACCGTCACCGATGCCGAATACCTCGCTCTCGGTTGAGATGAGATGGCTGTTATCCTTACCCTTGAACTCAACGCCCCAGTTTGCCTGACCGAAGAACTTGAAGTTTACGTCAGTAGCTCTGAGCTGCTTGCCAACGGTGAGTGTAACCTGATATACCTTATCCTTGATTGGAGTGAGGCAGACGTCAGAGTCAACACCTGTCCACCAGCCATGATTTACAGCGTCCCAAGTTGGCTTGTTGACACCTTCATTACCGATGATCCAGAGTGCACCAGTACCATCGCCATTCAGTGACATAGGCTCACTTCCATTCATTGTCCAGATACGGAATGACTTATGGGTGAAGTCTGCCAAAATAGTATATCTGCCGGTAATAGCCTTGAAAGTATAGCTTCCATCCTCTTCTTTCTGGAACCAGTCGCTGTCATAATACCAGTCATCTGGCAGATTATTGCCGTTGATAGTAAGGTTACAGGTAGCACCTTGCTTGATATCACCCACCCAAGTCTTGCCTGCATCAGAATCGGCAAAATCGAGGATAGTAACCGGCAATACATCGGTAGGACCAGCCGTATAGTTCTTGGCATCGAAAGTGACAACTACATCGCTCATATTCTCAGAAGAGAAGTTGAAGTTGCCTGTTTCTCCCAAACTGATATCCTTACCTGTGCTGGAACCGAAGACAAACTTTCCATCCTTCGTTGCAAAATATCCCTTGAAGGTCTTCTTGCTGCTAGGAAGAACAGCCTGATAAACAAAGTCGCTTTTCTCTGTCATGTCATATTTAACACCATCAGCACTCACAAACTGCAGATTGTTGAAGTGTGGGCGCTTGATATCAAACGACAAGGTCTCTGTATTCGATTTGGTTGATACATTCTGCAGAGTAAGTTGAATATCCACCTTTCCATCAGGAACATTCTGTGCATAAGGCACTTTCAGTTTGACTGTATATTCACCAGCCTCCTTGGTACGGATGGTAGTTTCATCTACACTCTGCCCACTAAACAGGAGGTTTGCTTTCAAGGTAGAGAGAGCCACGCCTCCCTCATCCTTGCAGTTTACTTTCACCTCCACTTCATCGCCCATCCATACAGCTGCAGCAGGAGCTGTATAGCTCATCACAGGATTGCCGGCAGGAGTAGGCGCACTGTAATCATCATCGCCGCAAGATGCCATCAGTGGCAGGGCGAGCAACGCCATGATATAATATCTGATATGTTTCATAATGATCGTATCTTTAATGAATCATTTACTATCGTTTATGGATTACTTATTCCACTTGCAAGAAATCACACCATTAGCAGGAACATTGCAGGTAAAATTATGAGTTCCATCACTGAGGTTGATTGACTTAGCCTCATCTCCCTCGTTGATAATGACAGCAGCATAACTACCATCAGGATTAACAAACTCAGCATGTGTAATCTTGCTGTCATTAACGGTGCGGGACGTATTACCAATGCGAACCGCACCAGGAGCAACGACACTAGACATGTGGTTGATGATGTAATAATGAGAATTGTAGCTCAACTGGTTGTAACCATTCTGATTGATATCAATAGCACCATAGCAGGTCTGGCATCCACCATCCAGGTTAGGTCCCATCTTATTGTCAAGCATCAGATTCCATACAAGCACAGCCTTGCAATTCTGGTTTACCGTAGCGAGCGCCACATTCTTCATATCCGCCATCAGTCGTTGACTCAAGTCACGTCCGTTATTCCAGGTTCCGATACTGGTTTCCGAGAATATCAGTTCCTTGTCAGGACGCTGGTTGTGGATATCAGTCAACTCGCTGTTGTTGCCGCCATAATCATGATAAGCAGCACCTACAACCAGCTCTGAGCCCTCAAAGTTATCACCGATAGCATTATAGAGTTTCACAGGATAATCTTCCTGATCAGCAATCTTGTCATAGTTGTAGTTGTGATCGAAGACATAAATCTTGGTTTTCAGATTATTTTTCTTAAACTGCGCTGCCAATTCCTTTACGAAAGGAGCCTCTTCCTGCCAAGGCATATAGAGAGATGCACAGTTTGCTTTGTTCAATGGCTCATTCTGAGGACTAACAGCATAGATATTGATACCTTTCTCCTTCATCACATTGATAAACTTCACAAAGTACTTGGCATAAACCTCGCGATAATCAGGATTGAGATGACCATCTGTCCATGAATCCTTAGGATTCTTGGTGTTGATATCTGTCACCTTCATCCATTTCGGACAAGTCCAGGGAGCTGCGATAATCTTCAGATTAGGATTGATGGCAAGAATCTCCTTCAATACCGGAATCACATAATCGTTCTCATCGCTATAGAGCGCGAAATTGCTGATAGGATCAGCCTCGCTGCCCTTCTTGTCGCAATAGGTATACTCTGTACTTGAAAAGTCGTTGCATCCCAAAGAGATACGGGCATAACTTACGCCATAACCCTCCGTAGTAGAGTAAATGCGCTTCAAAAGAGCCTGACGCGCCTCTGGAGTCATCTGCATCAGATTATAGCAGGATGAATAAGTGATGGCATAACCGAAGCCATCAATCGTCTGATACTTCTTATTTAAATCGAGTTCGATGGTGGTTGGTGCCATAGATACTCCATTATACAACTTTACCTCACCCTGTGCCAATGAATGGACTCCATCGGCTGTGGTAATGAAAGTTTTGGCTGTTCCTTGTGCCGGTACTGGATTTGGTGCCTCACTAGGAGTATCAAAGTCTACAGGATCTGAGAATGAGTTACTGCTGCTGCAAGCTGTCACAGAGAAAGCCGTTGCGCAGACCAGCATCATCAGTTTATTGCTATAGTATTTCATATTCGTTTCTTCTATTATTTGTTAATAACGGTTTGAGTTGAAAGCTATCCAGGTTAGCTTAGTAACCTGGATTCTGCTCTAGATTGGTATTCTGGTCAAGAGCGGTCTGTGGAATTGGCAACAGGTATGAGTTGCCGTCAAACTGTCTTACTTGTCTGATGCGTCCGCTGTCACGGTTATCTATTCCGTTGAGATATTGCTCCACCTTGTTGTTGCGGCAGAGGTCGAACCAGCGTTCTCCCTCAAAGGCAAGTTCCAGACGGCGCTCATGGAGAACAGCCTCTATCATAGATTCCTTGCTGCCAGTCTTGTCGGATGTCAGTTCCTTCAGTTTGGCACGCTTGCGAATCTGGTTCACGAGTTTCGCACTCTCGGCAAGATTGCCCTTATAGGCTTCTGCCTCAGCCTTCATCAGGATAATATCAGCTAGGCGAACCCAGTAAATATTATTGTATGAAGAGCGTAACTTATACATGAACGGATAGTTGGAAGCCGGATAATAGTTGCTCCAGGTACAGGCATAATATACGATAGCCTGATTCTTACGAACCTCATCACCTTCCTTGTCAAAGTCATTGATGATGTCTCGTGAAGGAGTAATCCACTTTGCCCAGGTAAAGTAATAATCCCAGTTGTCTAACTGACGGCCGTACATCCAGGTTTCCCAGTTTCCGCTACCGGTTGTCCAATGCACCTCCAGAATACCTTCTTTGGTATTGCGTTTCATGCAGTCTTTCGCAGTCTCATCATAGCCCCAAAGTGTTTCATAACTGTCTTCCAGCTCTACACCGGTTGTATTCATCACCTTGTCGGCATAAGCGATTACCTTGTCATAATCCTGCACTTCCTTTTCGGCATAAACCTTGGCAAGCATAGCCTGAGCTACGGTCTTGGTCATCTTGGTGCGGTCGGAATTGTCATTATCCGGTGCATACTGCTCAGCATCCGTCAAGTCGGCAATAATCTGCTCATAACATTCCTTCGGCGTCTTGCGAGGTGGATAATAGGTAGGATATACCTCATTGATATTCTCGGATGTAATGGTCTTGGCGATGGTCGTGATGACAGGGAAAGAACCCCACAGACGAGCCATTCGGAACATCATCAGGGCACGGAAGATTTCGCCCTGTGCCTTATAGAAATGATATTCTGCTTCAGATATCTGACCATTCTCCTTCAATTGCTCAACACCATTGATCAGCACATTTGCCTGGGCGATATCCTCCAGATAGCGGTTCCAGTCACGGCTCAATACCGAGTTGCTGGCATCGATAGAGTTGTTTTCATAAGGTACCACCTCTGCACCGGTAGTTCCGGCATAAGCATTGTCGCTATGTGAATCGCCTATCAGAAGATAGTCGAGATGGGTATGCTCCTGACGGTTGCGGAACAACTCATAGAGCGATTTGAGCTGTGCATCAGCAGCAGCCTTGTCCTTCAATACGGCTGTTGAGGTCTCTGTCTGACCGCCCTGTGTTATTTCTGATGGCTCTGATAATGGCTCGTAGTCGAGAGAGCAACTTGCCAAAGAGAACATTGCGATGCCACCGAGCGCCAATGTCTTGATTGTATGATATGTTTTCATTGTTGTCGATGTTTAGAATTCTACTTTTACACCTAATACTACACTCTTATTGAGTGGATATGTACCCCAGTCGATGCCCTGCACACTACCACTGTTGCCATACTGGTTAACTTCCGGATCCATACCTGAATAGTCGGTCAGGGTAAGCAGGTTGGTTGCTGATACGTATGGCTGCAGACGGGTCAGACCGAAGCGTGAAATCAGTTTGCGAGGCACATCGTAAGAGAGAGAAATATCCTTTACACGGATATAACTGCCATCTTCTACGAAGTAGGTTGAGTTGCGGATATCCCACTTAGCCTTTGGCACATCGGTAATCTGACCAGGAACTCTCCAGCGGGCAAGCACCTTGGTGCTTTGGTTCTTACCATCATACATTCCTTCGGTTTCCATACGTGAAACGTTGTAGATATCGTTGCCATAGCTTCCCTGGATAAGAATACTGAGATTCAAGCCTTTATAAGAGAAGGTATTGGTCAAACCGAAGGTGAAGTCTGGGTTCGGATCACCGATATAAGTACGGTCACTGGCTGATACCAGACCATCACCGGTCACGTCCTTATACTTCATATCACCGGTCTCGGGATCCACACCTTCTGCTACATATCCCCAGAAACTGCCCAATGGCTTACCTGGCGTATTGCGAACCACCTGTTCGTTGACGAAATCGGTAGTCGTGGCTTCATAATATACCTGAGTCAGAGACAGGCTCTCCAACTTATTTTTGTTGAATGAGATGTTGAAATCTGTATTCCACTTCAAGGCGCCTGTCAGATTCTGTGAAGAGATGGCAAACTCCCAGCCTTTGTTGATCATCGAACCGCCATTATAGGTCAGGTTACTTGCAGCAGCACTACCTGCCGGCAAGGTGATGTTCATCAACATATCCTTGGTCTTCTTATAATAGTAATCAGCATAGAAGGTGAGGCGGTTGCCCAGTACGGTCAAGTCGAGACCGATGTTGGTCTGGGTTGTTGTTTCCCAAGTCAGCTCAGGGTTACTCAGGTTGCCCTGTGAGAAAGTAGGAGTAGAATTGGCATTATTTCCCTCGCCAAACCACTGCACACGATTGATATTGTATCTTGCCAGATAGCTGTAATCGCCCAATCCGCTCTGGTTACCGGTCTGTCCCCAGCCTCCACGAATCTTCAAGTCGTCAATCCACTTGATATCTTTCATGAATTTCTCATTGCTTACGCGCCAGGCACCAGAGAATGATGGGAAGTAGCCCCAACGGTGATGTGGTGCCAACTTGGAAGAACCATCGGCACGCATATTGGCGGTTACCATATAGGTATCATTCCAGTTGTACTGCAAACGGGCGAAAGTAGAGAGAATAGCCCAATCAGAAGCTGACGAACCGGTTCCTGTCCAGGAAATCTTGTTGGCTGCATTCAAGGTTGGGAACAAATCGTTGGCATAGTTGCTACCATTGATATAGTTCTGGCTCCACTTGCTCTGTGTCCAGGAACTACCAGCCATCGCATCCAGACTGTGCTTTCCGAAAGCCTTCTTATAGTTTAATACATTGTCCCATACGACAACGCTGCTGATGTTTCTACCATCATATCCTGTACCGAATTCCTGACGGCCGATGGTAGTAGATATCGGGTCAAGGAAGTTGGTGGTTGTTCCTTGTGTACGGTCGAACGAGAGAGATGTGTTATAAGTCAGTTCAGGCATAAAGGTGACAGTAGCCTTTCCGGTTGCCAACAATCGGTTGTAAGCCGACTTATTATTCTGAGTACGGGCGATATTCTCTGCTGGCGAGGTAATGTTCACGCCATAGAAGTTGTTGTAGAACTGGCTAGGATTCTCCGGGTTCCATACCGGTGCATAGGTTGGCGTATTGACGATAGCGGTTACTACGCCGCCTCGGTTAGAACCGGCACCCGAAATGATACCTGTACCCTTGTTGGTATAATCAGAATAAGTTACACTGGCATTGAGTCGCAACCACTTACGTATATCGTTCTCTACAGATGCTCGGAAGTTGTAACGCTGATAGCTTGACTTCTTGATAACACCATTTTCGCCTGTATAGCCACCCGAGATAAAGTATCTCAGTTTGTCGGTACCATTGGTGATAGAGAGCTGGTAGTCCTGTACATTACCCGTACGGAACACCTCGTCTTTCCAGTCGGTCTGGTCTTTCAAGCCTTCAGGAAGTTTCACCAGACCGATTTCATCCATCAGCTCCTTATACTGAGCCGCATTGAGAGATTCCTGGTTGTCACGTACAGTATTAAATGCATAATGTGCATTCAGAGATACCTTGGCTACGCCAGCCTTACCCTGCTTTGTACCTATAATAATGACACCATTGGCTGCACGGGATCCATAGATTGCAGCAGAAGAGGCATCCTTCAACACCTGGATATTATCAATATCATCAGCTGCCAGGAAGTCGATATTGGTCATTGGCACACCATCTACTACATAGAGCGGATCATTACTACCATTTAAAGAGGTGGTACCACGCACACGTATGGTTGGTGAAGCACCTGGCTGACCGTTGGCTTGCGAAATCTGCAAACCGGCTGCCTTTCCCTGCATACCTGCTGCAGCAGATACGATAGGACGGGTATCAAGGTCTTTGGCTGACACACTGGATACGGCAGTAGTTACATCCTTACGCTTGACAGAGCCATAACCGATAGCCACCACTTCGTTGAGCATATTAGATTCCTCTTCGAGCATAATCTGTACGCCGTTAGAAGCTTTCACTTCCTTATTCTTATAACCTATATAAGAAATTTTGAGTCTGGCTCCTGGCTGTACTTCGATGGTGAAGTGACCATCCAGGTCTGTAGCAACACCATTTTTGGTACCATTCTCCAGAACCGAAGCTCCGATAACGGGTTCATTGGTATTGTCGATTACAGTACCCGTAATCTTCACCTTCTGTCCCCAAGCTGTCGCCGAGACCATTAGGACGAGTGCTGAGGCTGCTAATCCTCGCAACATCGCATTACTTTTTGATTTTCTCATAATTTAAACTTTAGTTATTCTCATTTATGTTTAAAATTGTTGTCTGATAGTCGGGAACCCATCCATAATTGGTTTCCGATTGCAAAAGTATATAAAATGTCTGATATTTGTTGGTTGATTAAATAATTAAGTGGTAAAAATGACCACCTGTTTTTATAACAATATTTGATTATCAGGACTTTACATTTTTCATAGTTCTAAAAATAAGTGGTAGATTTACTTTGAGAAAGTACGTATTTTTTATAAGTGATTGAGAATGAGATAAGTTTTTATCTCATAAAAAGAAGAGGTTACGAATTAGAAATAAACAGAATGTAGCATCCTGCTGTGATTTGCATAACCATCCAAAGAACTCTTTCGGTTGCAAAGGTACGATATTTAATCGGGGATAAAGAATGTTTTAAGATTTTTTATCCTCGATTTTTTGCTTAGGTAAATCTGTTTTTATAAACCATATTCTTCTCTATTCTTTGCTATTTCCATTTCAATCCATTCAAACATATGTGGCAAGGGTTCCTGTTTTTTGAATGGTCTATTTCGTTTGCATATTCTCATCCTTTCGTGTGTTCTGTATAAAAGTCAGCCGTCGTCGAAGAAAGACAGTCCTCGTACCTCAGACTAACTTCCTCCGACTATGGCACGGCAAGAAAAATCCTTGGCGGTATGCCTTGAAATACTTCAAGACTATACTGCCAAGGACTTTTCTTTGTTTGCCGTGCTGACAACGGCTGACTTTTATAGCCACAACTCGCAGTCCCATTTTTATCGCACAGTCCAAACGACATGAAACAGTGGCACGCCACCCTTTCATGTCTCAGTAGTACGGCATGAGGAAAAGTGTTTCTTTTTGTCGGTTGCAGGCTAACCGATCAAAAGAAACACCATTCCTTGATTTGCCGTACAATTTTGTTTGCATACTCCACCGCAAGAAAGAAGTCATTGATGTAAACCCCAACGACCACTTTCATGCTTGGCTGCACAGCCTTGGAGAAAACCCGATGCAAGAAGCATGGACAAGCCATACTCTTCTTTCACCGGAATTTCTCTGAAGGCTGTGCCATTCTTGTATGCGATTTCCATTTTCCTAAAAACATTTGCAAGACAGTAATTGTATCCATTTCTCAGAAATGAGTATGCGATAATCGTGCAGTCCAAAAACTTCCGTGAAGTTTCTATTTTCATTTGCCGCTCTGATTTTCTTTCCTCCACATGGTCTTTCCTTTTGGCATCAACCGTTATCGTGCAGGTGCAAAGGTATGGCAGCGGGCTTTGGAAATAAAAGGTCGAGCCTTCGGTTTTCGAAAAAATCTCCACACCGTTGGGTAGTATTTTTTCCGAAAA
>ENA-ORRH01000059-ORRH01000059.1-human-gut-metagenome-genome-assembly--contig:-NODE-59-length-118788-cov-179.028_pt1 | contig 118788 bp, 215 predicted proteins | sample MGYA00242173_ERZ509130 | MGnify/ENA primary metagenome ERZ509130 (study PRJEB26280, sample SAMEA2338633) | human gut metagenome | biome: human gut; feature: human-associated habitat; material: faeces... | reverse complement strand
TTATAGTGATTCCGTTGGGGTTCGAACCCAAGACCCACAGCTTAGAAGGCTGTTATACGGAACACCAATAAAATGCCTAAACAATAGCAACTTACGCTATAGGCGAATAATCATTTTGCGGCAATTTTGCGACATTTTATGCAAGCCTACTCCACAGAACATACAAATATACTTTACATTATCATTTCCTTTTCTGCTGATATTCCACAACTAAGAGCTGCTTCACATCTGCTAAATCCAACTCTAAATCACGATAGGTAGGATTAAAGGAACGCAATATAAGCTTTCCATTATTCATATCCAAGTCAATGATACGCTTCAACAGAATACCTTCTTTATGAACTATGATATATTCCTTTCCGTCTATATGAAGTCCATTGCTCTTTACAATGTAGTCAGGGCAGACTTTACATATAACGATGTCTCCATTCTGATAAGCTCTAGACGAGCCATCATCCATAGAATCACCGCTTACCTCGAATGCTACGTACTTTTCTTTATCTTCCTTTACAATAGGGATTGTTGGGAGCGATGATATATATACATCATCTGCATATCCGCTGAGATAACCAGCATAAGCCATCTGTGGAACAAGAGGAACAAAGCTGACGCTTGAATTGATATTCGATTTGATGTCATCGTTAAACATCTTTCCTTCTCCGGTCTTAAGCCAATTCAGATTTAGCTGAGGGTAAGCCAAAGAGATATTCTTCAAGAAAGTCTCGCTAGGCATATCCGGCAATCTGCTAATTGCACTGGTATAGCTCTTGCACTTCCGCAAGAAGAATGTAGTACTAATTCCCATCTCTGTACAGAATGGCGCAATTCTGCTTTTGTAGTTGTTGAATTTCTCAATATTAGCCTCCGGCTGCAACATTTCACCAGCTCCATTAGCTAGCCAATCCATATTAAGATCTGGGAATTTAGAATTTACTCTATAAGATACCCTTGCCGTGAATACACCATTCTTCCCTATGATTGGAAAGTTAGAGGCCACGTCAGCTTTGTCGCAAAATTCACGTTTGGTAATTCCTTTATATTCAAGATACTTACGCAGTCTAGTCTTTGCGTTTTCGTTTTCGCTTACCTTTATAGGTGAAGAGATGAACATTTCTCCCATTCCCGTCCTAATATAACTTGGATTTACCTGCGGAAATTTTTTCGTTATAGCTTGCAAGCTTTTGGAAGACACACGATTAGTTATACGGCTGACGAATCCATGTCCTAAGCCTACGGTATCCTCGAATTTTTCATTTGAAGTGTAACCCAAAGCAGTGATTACAGCCTTCAGTCTTTCGTATGCACTATTCATAACCTAAAATTTAATACGCAGTAAGCGCATGTGTAACTTAATTTATGTAAAGATTTAGAGTTTAAAGATAATAAAGGTTAATATAGTATATTTAAACACTAATTTATTTGCATATTTGCGATACTTTTCTTATCTTTGCACTCGTAAACATTAAATATGTTGCAAATATACATAAAAATATCGTAACTTGCAAGAAATTTAATATATTTTTTGTAATACTACATAAAAAGGTGAGACACACCATAAAAACTGTCGAAATAATATGTCATTAAGCGAGATTAAGCAATTAGTATCAGTCGCATTTCAAGCGGGACGGATGGATGCCCAATTTGAAATGGGGTTGCGTTCCGACAGGATACGCAGAAAGGATGCCGAATGCTATCTCGCATCAAAAGGATTCGAAAAGCAGATGATTGACAAATGGGTCAAGAATAGGTTAATGAAAGAATATGTAGGTGATAGTAAAAACTCACCTAGATATTATTCTCTCAAAGAAATCAATGAACTTGTTGTTTCTTGTCAGATAAAGAAAATGATTATTTAAAATATACAACTATGGCAGATAATAAGGCAGCGAAGCCTGTAGAAGGGCAGAGCGAAGAAATTAAGGATTATGAGTTTCGCCTCCTTGATGCGGATGAGATAGAAGTCCGTGTCGGTCAAGGTGGTAATCAGAAGTCACCGGACTGGTGTTCCTTGTTGCTTTACAAGGACGCAAGATGTGACATGAGACGATTAGATGAGAAGTTCGGCATCTATGGTTGGAAACGTAAACATGAGCTTATTGGTCAAAACCTCTTTTGTACGGTTTCCGTTTATAAAGAAGGTATCGGTTGGATAGATAAACAAGATGTTGGTACGCCAAGTAACACTGAAGCCGTTAAAGGTCAAGCAAGTGATTCTTTCAAGCGTGCTTGCTCTTGTTTGGGTATCGGTCGAGAATTGTATACCGCTCCCAAGAAGATATTCATCAATCTCAATCGAAACTCTGAATATTCTCCAAGCGGAAAGTTGAAGACAATTTTCCATGTTGGATATGTAGGCTATACTAACAGATGTATTACAAAACTTATCATTCAAGATGAAAATAACATTGTACGTTGGTATTGCGGCATGACCGAGAAAGAAGTTCTTGAATGGATGAATAAACAGAAAGAAGTATATGGTTACTCAGAACCAGCTCCAAAGAGCGAGGAAGAAAAAGACGAAAATCTTAATGAGCAAAAACAATATGCTTATCCACAATTGCAACAGGCTCAAATTTGGGAGGACGTAGATAGAGTTTGGAACGGATTCCCAGACCTTCAGAAGTCCGAAGAGTTTAAACGCAAATGTGCATTACGAAAGATGGAACTCGCACAGAGCAAGAAGGATTTAAAAGCAGTTTATGATGCTTATCCCGAATATCAAAAGAATGCAGAGTTCTTAGCTAAGTTGACACAATTCAAATCGAGATTAGTATGATACAATTGAATAACAGCGGAGTCCTTTATGAGGACTCCACACATCAGTACTTTTATGATGGTCGTGAATTAAGTGGCATTACAGGTATGCTTCATCAGTATGTATTCCCCAATATGTACTCTAACGTAAGCGAAGAGGTATTGAAGAAAGCTGCCGAAAAAGGCACTATTATCCATGAGCAGGTAGAGTTGTTTGCTTCATTGGGCATTGAGCCAGCCTCAGAGAGTGTCAAGGATTTTGTCGCTTATATCAAGAAGAATGGATATGAGATTATAGGTAGCGAATATGTCCTTCGAATCGGAGAAGACCATGCAAGTGCAATAGACTTGGTGATGCACAAGGATGATGCACCGGACGATGAGGTTGAGATTTGGGATATTAAGGGTACTTATTCCGTTAATAAGGAGTATGTGCGTTGGCAGAACTCGATGTATAAGTTCGGTTTCGAAACATTGAATCCTCATCTGAAGGTTACACGTATATGTTGTATGTGGTTGCGTGATGACGAGAATCGTGGAACAATCTGTAAACTAATCCCATTAGGCAAGCCAAGACCTGCTAGTGATGTTAAAGAATTGTTCCGATGCGAGAAAGAAGGTCGTTTGTATAATGATGATACAAAAACACCTTATTACATTATAGATAACGAAATCGCACTCATGGACGTTCAAGATCGCATTGCTAAATTGCAAGAACAGGAAAAGGAGTTGAAGGCAGCTATCTTTGATGGTATGTCAAATGACAACCTCACATCTTATAAAACTTCAATTTACACTTATTCCTTGAAGTCTGCTTCTGAGAGGGTTACGTTAGACACGAAGGCTTTTGATGCGGATGACGAAGAGGCTTACAACCATCTATTGAAAAAGTATAAAAAGGTAACTAAGGTAAAGCCAAGTTTGACCTTGAAAAGAGTTGGATAATTTATTGTTTTATTAAATATTTTAAGTTATGGCTAATAGTTATAAAGGTAAGATTGTTGCTATCGAAGGCATTCAATCTATTCAGAGACAAGGTAAAGAACCATTTGAAAAGAGACGTTTGATGCTCGACGCAACACGTTTCGATGGTTTGACAGGTGAACGTGGCTACGAAAAGCGCATCATCTTTGAATTCAGTGGTAAGAATGTACATGTACCGGATGGTTTTAAAGTCGGGGATATTGCTGAAGTATTCTTTGACGTTGAATCATATCAAGGAACAAAGAAGGATGGCACAACAGACTGGTTTACATCTGTTCGTGGCTACAAAATGCAAAAGATTGAAGCACAGAACAATGCGCCACAAGGTGGCATGCAAGCTGCTGCTAATAATCCTTTTCCACCACAAGATCCAGCCGCAGGTTCAGCACCAATTCCACCAGCACAGCCGAGTGGCACTAACACATATGATGCGCCATTTTAAACTTATTATGGTGGAGAATTAATTTTCTCCACCTTTCATTAAAGAAAGATGGTATATAATATGTTGAATCCGGTCGAGCTTGAAAAGTTCGAGGAACGAACCAGGGCTATGATAACCAAAGCCAAGAAACTACAAGGTGATTATTATAATGAGAAGTTCTTTGTTGTTGACCTTAAAGAGAGGCAACAATCTAGGACAATCCAGCAGAATGCTTATCTGTGGGTAACAATCACTTACGTAGCTATCGAAGAAGGATATACTAAGGACTATATCGAACAAGAGTTCAAACGTGTAAATAAGGATGTTTTTCTTAGGGAGCGTGAGAATAAACAAGGCAAGACCTTCCAATATTGGAGGCACATACCAGACCTTGACAAAGAAGAAATGTCTTTATGTATAGACCGATGGCTTCATCATTGCTCTATGGAAAGAGGATTATACATACCTACTCCACAAGACCATGCTTATATGGTATGGCAGACGCAGGTGGAGAGGCAAGCAGAATTAAATAAAGAGTTTCTATAGGATGCTTGGTGTCGTAGCTCAGTTGGATAGAGCAAATGTTCCCTAAACATTAGGTCGTGAGTTCAAGCCTAACCGATACCACATTCTCTAACATAAAAATAAAGAATATGAAATCATTAACAGGAAAGTATTTTATCGTAGGTGTTCGTTATGAGAAAACTCTAGAAGACGGAACTAACGCTAAAACTACAGAGCAATATGTTGTAGATGCCTTGTCATGGTCAGAATGCGAGGCTAAGACTACAGAAGAAATGGCGGTGTACACAAATGGTGATATGGAGATTGTCACTATGAAGAAAGCTGGCTTTTCCGAGTTGTTCCTTTCAGAAGTTGATAGTGAGGATAAATACTACGATTGCAGTATTAACATGATTACTATTGATGAAAAATCAAACAAGGAGAAGAAGACCAAGGTTCGTTATCTTGTACAGGGTGATACCATTGAAAAGGCTCGTAAGAATGTAGATGAGATTATGTGTAAGACTATGATTGATTACAATATTACAAGCCTTAAGGAAACATCAATCATGGATGTATTCTTGCATATTGGCAAACCGAAGGAATAAGGCTTTTCATTTTTCTTAATATTTAATTAGTTTGAAATTCCCCTATGGGGTGGTGCTGCTTAGTTCAATGGATGAATGTTTTCCTATCACGGAAAAAGGTTGTGGGTTCGACCCCCACAGCAGCAACTATGGAAAGAGATTATATTTTAGAAAATATTCAGAGCAAAGGAAATTACGAATTATATATTCCACCTAATGTAAAACATCATGGGTATTTTCCTAAAGGGCACAAGCCGTTGAATAAAGGCATATCTTGGAATGAAATGGGTATACCGAAGGAGAAGCAAGATGCTATGCGCAAAAATTTGGAAATATACCAAGGAAAAGGAAATCCGAAATTAGCCGGATGGAATTCAAGACCAGTAATAGCTATTGACGAATATGGAGAGCAGGTTCATTGGTATAAATCGGCAGCTGATGCTGCAAGGAAACTAGGACTTATCCGTAGGAACATTACGAGGGCTTGCGTAAAAGGCTACTATTGTGGTGATTTTAGATGGAAATACGATTCTAGATTTAACAAAGAATAAAGTTATGGGATATTATGATAGATTCAACAAAGGAGGAAAGAAGCCTAAACGCCAAAGGAGCGAGAAGCAAAAGTGGGTTGATAAGCTAGATAGACTTATGTCGGTTTATATCCGCATGAGAGACTCTAGAGAGTTTCACTATAAGTACTTCAGATGCATCAGTTGTGGACGCATATTACCAATCGACCAAGCAGACAATGGGCATTATTGCGGACGAACTCATATGAGCTTGCGCTTTGATACACGTAATCAGAATGCGGAATGCAAACGATGCAACAGATTCTCTTCTGACCATCTTATCGGTTATAGAAAGAATTTGATAATGAAGCTTGGAAGATTGGCTTATTTGCAGAAGCATCCTCACGTTCCTTTAGATATGGAAGAAGTTAAGCGGCTCGGAGAGCAACAAGTTGATTTATTGGAGGTAATGAAACATCAAGCAAAGAATTGGTCGGTGTTTGAATTACAGGAACTCTATAAATACTATGCGGCTCTAATTCTGAAAATGAATGAAGAAAAAGATAATCAATAAGGTTTAAATAATGTTATAGCTGCAACAATAGACACTAATTTATTTGCATTATTGAATTATTCTTCGTACCTTTGCAATCGTCTTGGTGAGACACACCATAAAAACTGTAAGGTCATTTTTTCTATTGGCTTTTGTTATGCATAAGACTTGTGCATTCCTATATAGTAACAAAAGTGATTTCATATTATTTGTGAAATGAAGTTTAAATTAAGACCATATCAAGAAGAAGCAAGCAAGAAGGCAGTTGAGTTTTTCTTGGATGAAAAGAAAAATTGGAACGCTCTGGAAGTGCTCCCTACCGCATCGGGCAAATCATTGATTTTGGCAGATATAGCTGCTAGGCTCAAGGATAAAGTGCTTGTGTTCTCTCCTACTAAGGAAATTTTGGAACAAAACTACAAGAAGTATTGTTCTTATGGATTTGATAATGCCAGCATCTATTCCGCTAGCTTTAAATCAAAAGAAATCAGCGATGTTACTTTTGCTACAATTGGTAGCGTGAAAGGACATCCCGAATTGTTTACTGACTTTAAGTACATATTGATTGATGAGGTTCATTTAGTGAAACCTGAATCCGGTATGTATAAGGAGTTTCTTGATAAATTAAAGAGTAAGGTCATAGGCTTAACCGCAACACCTTTCCGCTTGTATTCCTATCAGAACTATGGTAGCATACTGAAGTTTCTGACAAGAAGTCGAGACAAGATTTTCAAGGAGCTTATTTATTATGTTCAAGTTGAGGATATGGCAAAGAACGGATATATCTGTCTTCCGAACTATTACACATGCCCACCACCACAATGGAACGAAGGAAACTTGCAGCTCAATTCAACTTGCCGTGATTACACTGACCAAAGTGTCAAACAAGAATATGAACGTGTAGATTTGTACGGATGGCTAGTTAATGTTGTCAAAAGATTGCTTAATCCGAAGCGAGGTGGACAACGTAAAGGTATCTTGGTTTTTACTAAGTTCGTTAAAGAAGCTCAGATGCTGACCTATTCAATACCCAACTGCGAAATGGTCTGCGGAGAGACACCACCTAAAGAGCGTGAGGCTATCATCGAGCGTTTCCGCAATGGGCAGACTAAGGTACTGGTAAATAGTCAAATATTGGTCGTAGGTTTTGACTATCCGGAGTTAGATACGGTCGTGTATGCAAAGCCAACACGTTCATTAGCGCAATACTATCAAGTCGTAGGAAGACTTCTTAGACTATCAAAAGGGAAACAACCTTGGTTTGTTGACCTCTGTGGTACTTATGAGAGGTTCGGAAAAGTTGAAGACTTGAAATTGCTAGACCAAAACGGCAAAGGAAAGTGGGTAATAATGAGTGGAAATAAACAATTAACAAATGCATTCTTTTAAGATATGGTAGTAAAATTAGACGAAAAAGCGTGCAGCTTGGATGCTGATGAATTAGTCGCTTTCGTCCGTCTTTCATTTAATGCTGACAAAGACGGATATGTATATGGGAGCAACAAAGGATTATCGGAAAAGATAGGTATGTCGGTGGCAAAGACAAAAAAAGCTATTGATGGGCTATTTGAGAAACAAATGTTATCTATCGGAAACGGAAAAGTCTTTATTTGGAAGCATGAAGACAACATAGAATTTGCTGAAGGTGAAGAATCTAAGCAACACAATAATGAACCTGAACGAATAGCATTGAATAACGTACCTAGTGTACAACAAGTGGATGATAAAGCAAAGAAGGTTTGCGAATATTTCAATAAGGTTATCGCTGGAAGAGGAATGCCTCTAGTTCATGCCCTGACATCGAAGAGAAAGTCAATGATTAATTCACGGCTTAAAGAATATGGGAGTGAGCAGATGAAGTTGATGATTGACAAGGCGGCAGCATCTTCATTCCTTAATGGTAGTAATGGATGGATGGCGAGTTTTGATTGGATTATGAGACCAAATAATTTTGTTAAAGTATTGGAAGGAAATTATGATGATAGAAAGCAAGGGACTAATAAAGACGCAGAGCAAGGCTATTACCAAGAATCAGCTGACCTCGTGCAGCGTCTCAATCAACAGAGAAAAGCAACGAATATTCAATGAGTACGGAACATTCGATAACGTTCTAATGTCTTTCTCTCCATCAAGCCAAGTAGGTAGTAAGATGCCAATCGGAAAAGCTTTCAAAAGCAACGCACCAACACTTACCTATCTTGACTTATGTTATGGAGAAGGAAGTGCAATAACATGGCTTGTAGCATGGATTTCTGATGTCTATGGTATTTGTGGCTTTGTAAATAATGAGGTTACTGACAATATCAAGATAATGACTGCAAATGCTATAAAGGATGAGTATTATTTCCTTAATCTGAACGAGCTGATTACTTTCTTCAAGATGTTTATTGCCGGAAAGTTTGAGAAATTCTACAAGAAGCCAAATCCGCAAGTTATAACAAAGAGCTTGAATACTTTCTGTTCCCACCGCATAGATGCCATAAAAGCAGTAGAGGCAAATATACAGAAAGAGAAAGAGGCTAAAGAAGATGAGGCTATCAAGCAAAATGCCATCACTTATGAAGAATGGGCGGCAAGAAAAAAAGCTAATGGCGAGGAAGTTAATATAGAACTTATCGAAGACGAGAAAGGCAACAAGATTTTTCGGGTTAAAGCTCCTAAAGCTGATGCTAGATTAGACTCAGCTTATATGATAGTCAAGAATACAACAAATGCCGATTTTAAGGCTATATGCAAGCTAAGAGAATGTTTCGTTAAGAAATATGGTATAGACCCATACGACTTGATTAGAAGTTTAGGGAATAAAAAACTTAGAGAATATGAAGAAAGAAGAAATTGTCAAGGCAATCATTAAGAACCTTAGAGATGTAAATGGAAAAAAGTTCCGCAAGGATGATGTTCAAGCCATTGTGAATTATTTCATAGACCTCACAAAACAATCGTTGCGCAACAGAGACCGTGTTATGATACGCAGCTTTGGAACATTTGTGGTACGACATAAAAATCCCAAGCAAATTAATTGCGTGCGAACAGGAGAGAAAACGATGACAAGGGAGAAAGACCATGTGGCTTTCATTCCTTCTAATGATTTTGACTTAGATTCAATAGTATAAAATGGAGATAGCAGAAATAGAACAGATTATAGAGGCTTGCAACTTTGATGTTGCTAGCCAGACCCAAAGAGCAGAAACATTTAACGTAATTGATGCTATTGTAGAAATGCGCAAATACGAAGGACGTTTCAACGCCAAACGTTGGGAATATGAAAATGTTAATGGACGTGGTACGATAGAAATATATTCGAAACTCGTTGCCGGAACTCTAGAGGACAAATTAGCAGAGTTTGCTATTACATTATTCTCAATGGCCAATAAGTACAAGATGAATGTCAAATCGTTGAGGCTAGACCCTGATTCAATGAGAGACCGTTCCTTTGAAGACTTGATGATGTCTATGCTGAAGATTGAAATGACACATTACCGAGTGTTCAAGAAGATTATAATCTTGATTGGCATGCTTTGCGGATATTGCATGATGAATGGTATTGATTTGTTGTGGTTCGTTAACAAAAGACTTTTGATAAACATTAAATAGGCTAAAATATGAATAAGTTAAAGTTAGTTCTTACAAGTACGGATTTCGCATCTTATACGAAGAGTACTATGGGTATGTTATGTAAGGTTCTTTTACGAATTCCTTACCTTGTACTTGTAGGCATAGTTAGTACAACATGCTGGCTTGCTAAGTGTATTGTAAGGTTCTGTAAGGAGAATACAAAGGCAGCAGTAATAATAGGCTTTGCTATCTGCTTTATGGTTATGTTTGTTGAGTTTATCTATTTTAAAATTCAACTAGCAAAGAGTTCGTATCAGACAAGTGAACTTATAAAGCGGAACTATGAGCTGGAGCAGACCGACAGATACGATATAGGCTTCCATGATGCAATGGCAAAGAACAGAGAAATGCTTACACAAAAGATTGAACCATGACAAACGAATTCAATGATGCGTTTACGAGAGCACAAGCTTTGCAGAGGAGGTTTAACCCAGATTGCATGAACTCCTTTTCGATAGCGATTAAATACGATAGCTATTACGAGGAATACATGGAGATTGAATTGAGAACAGATAATGATAAGTTCTTTATTTCTACATTGACATGTGTTTACGAAGAGGATTATACTCTAAGATTAGACGAATTAGAAAAAACAATAGATAAATTATTAACAGAAGAAGACAATGGTTAAAAAAGTTATTTTTGTAAGCCTGTTGGATATTATAAGTATTCCATCGGGTAATGAGCATCCTGTAGATATTACGGATTTTCAGCTAAAGCACGATTTCTTTAGAGCGTTGGAAGCAGATGATAATATAGTCCGTGTCAACATCTTAGGATATGACAAGAACCAAGTAATGTATTCAAGCTATATAACATTCAAGAAAATGGTATCGGTTATTACATACGAAATTTCCATGTTTGCTGATAAGGCGGTAATTCCATATTGCTCTACTGATAATATTGATGATACTTTTGTTGATGCTGCAAAAAGCACCGAGAGTATAGAGTTTCTCAAAGACAAATCTAATTGGCTGATTATTGGGAACGATAATCTGGCTGATAAATTTGGTGTTGACAATATAACAATGGAGAATTTCGTCAATGGAAGATTTAGTGAATATTCTGAAGAAGCTAAGGCAGCAGAAAAGAGATAAACATATTAAACCGGAAATCTTGACCTTAGCAACCATAAAGAATAGGTACGGAAAAGACCCGTTACCTGAGTTGCGCAATTTATGGGCAAAAGGACTGGTTAAGAATTGTAGAACTTTAAATGATTTAGGCTTTATATACAATGGATAAGGAGTTAATAAAAAAGTTAGTTGCACAAGGCAAGGCTTATGTACTTGACTTGCGAGGTGGTAGCGTTCCTTATAAGGAAGGTAATGCAGCGGCAGTTGATTTTTACTGCCCACAAGATGTAGTGTTGAATATGCCTTGGGTGAAAATGGGTAGAGGTCACATCAACCTACATTTAGGAATTGAACTTCCTAAAGGTGTTGGCTTGGATATTCGTTCACGTTCTGGCTTTACTGACAAAGGTATGGAAGTTGATGTGGCCTTTATTGGTAAGAACGAAACACAAGTTGGTTACATGACTAATGTTAGAGCGGACATTGATATTTGTCTAGGTTTGGTCGATGAAGACTATAGAAACGATATTGGTGCGCTTTATAGAGTTAATTCCGACCGTTATATGCCGACAAAGGATAGCAAATTCAAACTAGATTCAGATTACGAATATTATGTTTTCGTAGTCAAGAAAGGCACTCGTGTTTGCCAGGGCGCATTCCGCAAGGTAGAAAATCCAGATTGCATACTTGGAGAGTTGAATATGGAAAATAATCGTGGAGGAGGATACGGACATGGTGGAACAAAATAACAATGGGTGTTGCGAATATGCTAACAAGTATATCTTTGTGATAAGACGTTTGGCAGACATGATTGAATGCAAGGATAATGCCACTTTCGTTTCATCTCTAAGGGAGGACTTCGGGAAGCTCGGATTATTTTCAAGCGCAGCCAATTTCCTTCGTCTTATGTATGAGATTCGAGCATCTTCTGAAGACAAAGAAACCTTACGAAATCATATCAGCGTAATGGCGATGGAAGCCTTGCTTACGCTCTCTTGGTATATTGTTTCTGATTATAACGACATCATCGGGTCGCAAATCGAGCTTTTCAAAACCAAGAATAAGCGGTATGGAAACGCTTTCTCGGAATGTTTCTCTAAGGATGGTTATCCGTATGCATTCGGTCATTTGCAAGAGAAGATTAATCGTATTTGCTCTTTGCTTACTTTGAACGAGGATGCTAAAGAAGAGCCTATTCTTGACAGCTATAAAGACTTATTGGGGTATTGTATTTTAACACTTATCGAAATAAAATGAGATACCGAATAACAAGAATAGAAAAAGTTATCAATGGGCAGAGTTCGTTTGAGCACTGCTCGTTGATAGTTTCTAACATAGAAAAGTTTAGGAAACAAATAGATGCAGACGAGGTTAACTTCGTCTATGAAATGTTGGATTAAAAATAGAAAAGAATGAAAGAACCAGACATTGAAACGAATCTAAAGAAAATCATGGAACGCATAAAATGGATTAGAGAAACTAAGGCCATCTTATCCAAGGAAGAAATAAGTCTTTCCATTCCATTGATGCAAGATTTATCGCAAGTAGGCAATATTTACGATAAGTTTATGAGCTATCATGCCGGACGAAATTCCACAATGGTACGCAAGCAATTTATCTTTGTTATTCTTTATCTTTATTCTCCTAGTGCCCTTGGCGGTTCTAAGATGAGAAGAGGGTTAAGAGAAAAAATCGCTAAGGTTTTGGGGTGTACATGTTCTAATGTAAGCCATGATTACAAAAACATCAGTTTCTATTATGTTACTTACCGAAGTTTCCGTAATGACGTGAATGAGATATTGGATAAGCTATTAATAGATTTGGGTTTAAAAGAGATAGGGGAAGAATAACTTCCCCTACCCTTTTTAAAGCAGTCGCAACTCTTGTTTAATACCAAGCTTTTTTGACTCTTTATTAAAGAATTCTACTTTACGTTTTACTTTTTCTTTAAACTGCTCGAACAATGCAATTAAAGCTTCTTGCTCGGTATCAAAAAGTGATTCCTCTCTAATTGTATGCTGTTTAGTTCGTTCACAATAGTCGGGCTTGTATTTGTAATCTATCCACCAACCCGAAGAATTAAATTCGTTCCCCTCGAACCAAGAAACGTTGCAACATCCCTTTATAATACAGCGTTGCGGATGTTCAAACAAACCATCTATATACCAAGCAATATCACCATTCTTATATTTTGGAATGGGTCTTTCCTCTTTATTTGTATATTTATATTTTTCCATATTCTCTATTTTTATTACTTATAGAAATCTCTATTATAAATACCTGAAAGCTTTTGCATATCTTCCTCTGTTATGGAGTATTTGTAGTTTAACTGATATTGAATATAGTCTTCATACTCCACATCTTTACATGGGAACAGCTTTCCGTTATCAATTCGTTTGAATATTATATTATAATCTGTCCTCACTCCCTTGTTAATAATTGAGAAGTGACTTCCTACAGACTCTCGTTTATCTATTACTTCATACCAAAAAGTTTTACCTTTATGAGACCTATCGTTAATACCCATATAAGCAAAAATTCCTAATATAAAAAGAATAAACAAAAGCTTAAAACAACTGTTATCTTTTTCCATACACTTAACTCTTTACTACTTCCAAATACTTCAACTTTGCGAATCGGTAAGAGTTATATGTTTCGCCAAGCGTTTTATACACTTTAGATGTAAAGTATAGAATGCAGCCAGTATAATCATTAAAACCTAAGATGATATACTTATCTTCAACATACCCTGCCACATATGCGCCAATATCCTTGCCTTTATAAAGAACTCGCTCACCTATATGAGCCTTACAAAATTCCTCGTTTGTCATACGCTATCTCTATTTTAGTTCATCAAAGTCAAGCCACTCTATCTTATCGTAGCACTCGTACAGAGCTTCAATACGATGCGTTCCGTCTCCTCTAGTGACTATCCATCCATCATCACTCATCGCTCCTTGGTGAAGAGACATAGGATTTACGCCTCTACCACTATATCGGAACATTACCCACTTTTTTAATGGTGGCTTCTCTTCCTTTAGGTCGTGCCATAATGATGCCGCATTCACGTAAGGAACGTTTTCTGTATCGCAATCGGTAACACCAATCTTTTCTGTACTGAACGTTACTCCGTTAAGCTCATTGTAATCAACCTCATCTTCATTGCTACAGATATTGAGGTAAATCTTCTTTGGTAAATTCTTTACTTTCATATCACTTAAATTTAATAATAAAAAACTCGGTATCAAGCCACTTGTCTGGGCAAAGACCTTTCTTTGGTTTACCGATGGTGATACTCTCTATTTCCTTTTCAATTCGTGGACTATCATTGCGGTATCCGTTGATGAATAGGACGTGAGTATAAGGAATAGCCATGTAATATGGACTATTGATGCAATAGTTAGCCATTTCGGGGCTAATACTATCCCGGTTTTTAACGCAATGAGGGGGTATCTTCTCGTTTGTACAAGTATCTTCATTCCATAATAAGAAAAGGCGTTTTACCCAATATCCCTTTATCTCCCGATACTCTTCTGTCTTTTTACCAGCAGCAATCATGTCGAACCATTGCTTGTTGACGGTGAGGGTCAATACTTTCTTTTCCATCCTTACACCTCCTCCCAGTCTGTTGCGAAAATAGTCTCTGGAAGTAACCATAAAACTGGTGCAGCTCTTCCTACGCTATTATACATTAATGCCTCTGAACCAATATAGTTCTTATCAATGTATGCGTATGTGCCGTCCGCAAAAATCTTACGTCTCACTTTCTTCCCCTCCTTCATTCTTCTCAGAGCCTCCGAGAAGTCAAATGTTTCCTTCTTCATTTCTTTCATAACCTTCATGTTGTTTACAATAATGTGCCCAAGTATCTAAAGCATCCTTATCTTCTTTACTTAAATCCGCAAAAGTGTCAGCATCTTTTATTCTCATTTTTCTTCTTTTTACTTATTAAACTTATCGTCTTGGTGATGCGGTGGTCTTTGAAATCGACTTTATATCCCGCTCCAGGTAACAATATGCGATTATAGCATAGATAACGAAATATCCAATAAGGCGTATTGCGCCTCATTATCTTCTTTGCTAATCTAATCTTCATACGCTATAATTGCTTTAATTTATTGAATATCTTGGCAAAACGATGCATATAATCAAAGTTTGCATTTTCGCCATGCTCATACATCATTCTGTTGTATATCCAACGTAGATGCTCCGCATCCTCGTGGAATTCTTTAATATCTTGTTCATCTAAGACTATTTGTTTCTTCATACGCTATTTCTCTTTTCCGTAATACTTTTTTGATAAGTCGTTGAATCTCTCATGGTTTGGCAGCTTGGGAGAGATTTCAAACTTCATCGTTCTTACATCATACCCTCTATCAGTCATTTCTTTGACAAACTCTTTGGTGAAGACATTATCGAAGAGATAATGAGCATCTGTTTGTGTCATAAACCCTAGAGGATGATAAGCACCAATGCAGTTCTCTTTCTTATCCCAATATGCCGTTAACTTCTCTTTCTTTTTAAGTCTCATACGCTATCTCTTTTTATCCAGCCATTGCATAACATTATAATAGGAACTATCTTTGTAACTTTTTAATGTTACATCAAAATTACCATCTTTAAAGTATTCGGATAAATCACCTCTCCAATAACCATTTATGAGATTCTCTCGTATGGTACTTGCAGTTTCATTAATACAACGCTTAATTAGTTTCTGTTGCTCCGCATTCTTGTTGTAGTGAAAGAGTGAATACGATGCTCTTTTGAGCCATTTCCACCACCTTAATGTGAACTTCTTTACTTCTATCTTTTCGGGAAGTTCCTCTCTTTTCGTGTGCATATCAATGAGCTTGTTATACTCTTCTATGCTAATTGTTATTTGTTTTTCCATGCTACTTCTTATCGAATTTATTACCAATAACCTTAATATACTTAAAGTATAAAGAATAAGGCATTCCATCAATAATAGCAACAAATGCACCATACATATATTCGATTATTGCCTTTACCTTGATAAATCCCTTATATAGGTCATATATCTCACACTCTGCTATATCGCCTTCCCAAATTTCATTGCCTTTGTAATCTGTCAGTCCTGTGAACATACAGACTGTTGATGGGTCAACTGGTGATGTCAGTTGATTTTCATAGTCTGTTATCCATACGTTATCTGAATCTTTGTGGTGAACCAAATCACCTTTTATCCATTTTCCATCCAAGGTCTTCTTTGCCTTGAACTTGATATTTTCTATTTTCATAAGCTATAATCATTTAATCCCATTACATTGTCTAACAACCGTCTCATTGAAAGACAAATTATAAGCATGAGTATCTATAATACCTTCGGCATCTTTATATTTGTCAAGAATAGAATCCCTTATTCCGTCAATATTAGGCTTATCTAAAAGTTTGAACATGATGACATTAGTCCAATCGTCAATTCTCATATTTGGATTATCAATATCATCTTTATACCAACCAGATTTTAGCCCACTATCTTTATGTGGAACACAATATTCTGCTACCATTGGTGTTGCAATAAATCCATCATTCTCCATAGTAAGAACCAATACCCAATCAAGCTCAATTCCAAGTTTTTCCATCTTAAAATACTCTTTAATGGGCAACCATCCTTCTAACTTCATTCGCTCAATAAATAAGTTAGCTACTCCTGCTCCTATAATTTTTTCGTGCATACTTTCTTTCATAACTATTCCTCCACTTTAATACCAAATGTAGTGCCATCTGCAAAGGTGAACTTCTCCAATGCATCTTTGTAATCAATGATGTCTCTGTTGATTTCAACATACAATGTGGTTACTCTATTAACTAAATCCAAATCTTTGAACAAAGTTGACTTCACCCACCCAAACGGTTGATGCTTTTTCATCTCAGCCCAGCACTCTTCTGCGTTCTTAAATGGACGATACTTTGGCTCTGACTTAACACGATACTCTATATTATTCCAAAACTCAATCTCTTTCATTTCCGTCCAATCATTCGGAACATATGTACCTTTTACGGTACTCGTCTTTGTCCTACACTCAATTACCCTTCCTTCTGCAAATGCTTGCAGAATAGGATAAAATTCTTTAGCTTCTTCTTTTGTCATATTAGTTATAATTTGATTGGGAAACCATGAACATAAACCTCACGATTATCACGAGTACCATCTTTTTTCTCCATATGGAAGAAGATAGTCAAACTCAATGTTGCCATCATAAACCTTTCCGATGGTGAATGATAGGGAACTATTCTGGAAATCCAACCTACACGCCCATCTTCATCCATAATCTTATCTCCGATTTTAACAGGCAAGGCTTTAATATAGTCTTCTTGAAGTTGTTCCATTTCTCGAAGTAACTCATCGCGTCTTACATTTAGTTTGTCTTTTTTATCCATAAAAGGTCTGGCGATTTCTCGCCATTTTTCTATATTCCTTTCTACTTTTTCTATTGTCATATTCAATCCTCCAATTTTATATTATGTTTATCTGCGAAATCATCTTCTGCCTCTTCACAAAACTGACCTTCGCAAAGTGATTCTGGGAGTGCTCTGCTAGTATAATACTCTCGGCAGCATAACTCACAGATTTCTTTTTCGTAATTGTATCTTAACTCTTCTCTAGTCATTATTCACCCTCATTTCTGACTAAATAGTCATACATAGGCTTGCGTTTTCTACGATATTCCTTGCATATCTTCTCTGCCTCTTCCTCTGTATCGCAAGTTGCAATAACTCCATCGGGATATGTGTCACAATATCTAACTACCTTAAATTTTGCCATAATTTAGTCCTCCAACTCTTTAAGTGCCTTATCACATTCTTGTATTGCAAACTTGTATGCTAAACCGAAAGGCTTTATTTTTTTACCTTCTGATAAATCTTCATGAATGCAAGTAATATAAGACTTTATAGTCTTAATGTGCTTAATAGCTTTTTCTGTACTCATTGCTTATCTTTCTTATTGATATAATCAACATATGCTTTTCCAATCGCAATCATAGCATCTTTTCCACCAATTGCATAAGCAGCTTCTGCCAAGTTATTTGATATATGATAACAAGCATCTGATTTCTTGTCTATATCATTAAACTTCATTACAGCATCCCTAGCAATAATAGCATTTGCCAGCATTCTTTTTAATGCCTCATTTTTCTTTTTCTTTGTTAATAATCTCATATTCTCTTCTTTTTACCCTCTCCATTTTACAGGATAGGATGGTTATTTACTTCTGATACACATCACCACTAATAGTACTTACGCTACCAGCAATATCACCACAATTAACATCACCGCTCATTGTATGCACACTACCTTTGACTTCGTGGCAATCTACGTCACCACTTACTGTATTGATAGAGTTTGCATCACCATTGATGGTTACATCGCCACTAGTAGTATTGATACTGCCAACATTACCTTCTACCTTTATCTCTATAGAAGGTGTACTGAGGTCTCCTTGCAAATTACCGTTCACATAGACCTTGCCGTTTTCAATGATTATCGACTGCGCTCCATCTATCTTAACACCATTGATGTAGGTTGCGCCATTTATATCTTTCAATGATGATTTTAAATTATTGAATATCTTCATACTAATATCTTTTATGCCCGAAGGCGTTAAACAAACAAATACTCATCACAAGGTTCTCCAACATACTCTCTTGCTTCATCTATAGTATTGAATGTCTTTCGTGTCACATAGATGAATGGAATACAACCGAATAGCATATTGTCTTGAACTATGTATCGTTCTGGATGCAACTTTACAATAATTCTCTTTGCCATACGCCTTACTTTTTATGATGATTATACTTTTTGATAGCATCTTTCTTAGAAGAAGCCATAATCTTAATTCCTTTGATGGTAAACTCATGCTGTTCCTTTTGCTGACACTTCTGCTTATCAGATGGAACGTTTCCTTTCGGAATAGATAATTGTGTATCTCCAAAGCATGCAGGTAAATCGCCTATCAGATAGTCCAATTCAGTTTGCATATCAATCATTGATAACAATCCATTCATATTTTTACTCCTTAACTTCTTTAAAGATTACATTCTTTTTGTCTGAACGATATTTAGGAAGACACTTCAATCCAAGTGGAGCTGCGCCACAATAGCCAGCCACTCCTTTAAAGAAGCATCCTTCACAAGTGTCATGTTCAACAGCTTCAAGAATAATAGTTACTCTTTCGCCTACTTTAATCTCGTTCATTCTTTGCCTTTTACAATATTGTACACTTGTTTTAAATCATTTGTTGATAAACGTTCAAAATCAAAAGAACTGATAGTGTGGATGAGAATCTTGCGAAGATTCTCTTCTTTTATATCTAATATTTCCTTTTCTGTAGGAACAGATATACTTTTCCTATCCCAGCTATCGCTACCACATTGCCAGCCCGAATCTTTTCTAAATCTAGCGTTATTAGCAATAATTTGAGTCTTTGTCACTTTATCAACCTTGGCGATACGTCTGTAATACATACCTGTAACTAGTACATCATCACCAACAACCAAATCTTTAAGCTCTTTCATTGCTCACCTCCTTTTTTGGCAGTAAATCATCAATATAAAGCCAACGAGAAACCCTACTACAAAGAACTGCGTCAGTCCACGATGGATAAAAGTTATCTTGCCATCTGTTCCAAGCATAGTAAAACATATTCTTGTCATTATGTGTTTCTACTATAATGGAAACATCTTTTCTCGGCTCTTCGCTAACAGGATGCCACAAGTCCTTCAATAGCTCATTGATAGCCCACTTAGCACCTAGTCCAATGGCTTCTTTGATGTCCTCTTTGTAGAACATTTCTTCCTTTTCATCATTGTTGAAGACTATCTCTTCACCATTAAGCAAGAATCTATCTTCATAGATTTCTTCCTTTGCAGATTCTATTTTCTTATCGTCTATCATAATCTACCATTTCTTTTTCTAAGTTCTAACATCCTTCTAGTTCTACGTCTTTCCTTGCCACTAGGAGGGTTGCAAGCGAGTTGCAGATGTGGAATACTATCATAATCCCTATAGATATGAGCTTCATTGATTGCATTGATTTCTTCACTAGTCAAGGCTTCTTTAAGTGATACACCAGTTGGTGTTACAATTATCTTTGCATCGTCTCTAATCATTGCTTACCTCCTTCCCAATTATCAGTCGTTCCTAGTAGATGTGCTGTCTCTTCGTTGTAAGGGATGCAATCCAAGTTTGAACTTCCATCAATACATACATGATAATAATCTGTCTTATGTGAATAGAAGTTTAATACCCAATAATCTTTAGAACATCTTCTTGAAAGCACCTTATCAAATGGCTTAAACTCGCACTTAGGCTTCAAGTCCATAATAGCTTTCTTCTCAGCATCCCAAGACTTGCCTTCCTTTTCGAGAGCTGAGAATAGTTGTTGTTTCTCTGCTTCTGTGGCAAGGCGAAGTTTACAAATGTCTTTCTTAAAGAAAGTAGTTCTACAGCCCATACTCAAAGTTAGAATATTTAAATCTAAAGAAATAAATGAGCTATAACCTTCTGATAAATCCGTTTTATCTGATACTATAAATACATCTTGTCTATTACCATAATCGGCAAAAGCTATATCCCCATCCTTGAACTCAGGCTGAGCATTCTCTATCTCCAGAGTTTCATGGTTCAACTTTCCGCCCAAACGTTCCTCGATAGTGTTGATGTAGGTCTGAGCTGCTTCTTCGGATTCTTTTGTGTAATTAACGGTATCACCATAATGTTCTTCCTCATAATCTTGTAGCTCATCATTTTTGCCATAGCATTCAACATAGTACTTACCAACAAATGAAGTATAAGTATCATCATCAAATCTCTCGAAGATAACCTTGCATTTACCATCATTGCTAACCAGTACATCGCCTTTCTTCCAAGCGAATTTAGACCAATTACGCATTTCCTTTGATGGAAAAACGACACATTCTCCATCATCATACAATTTGCCATTTTTATCAAGATACCCTTCTCCACCATTCATAAAACCGAACTTTGAATTATAAAAGGATATTTTGAAACTTTTATCATCTACTTCTTCTAAATTGCATTTACCACAAGCGGAAGAATATAACTTAGTTCCTTGTGGTTTATCATTTAGGATTTCTACTATATTAATCTCAGTTTCCATAACTAAACCAATTTTTGCGTTAAACAATACTGGTAGTAACTCATACTACCAACGTTTTTAGATATTTTTGGAAGCTCACCATCATAAGGAGTGACTTTCAAGCCATCAATGAAATCAGCATTCTCAGTTGATACCTCGGTATCATGATCATTCATAAACACCTTTTGCGCTGTCGTAGAATGGCTTTCTGCTCTCAGCTTACCAAGTGAACGCCAAACCTGCTTGCGATGGACGAACAATCCATGCAAAGGAATAGTTCTTACTTCTACTTTTGTTTCCATAACCTTTACCATTCAAAGATGATAATAACTATTTGATACCCTTGCTCCCAAATCGAAGCAGCCCACGGCATCCGGCTTCAAGAAGCGTTTCTCTAACTTCTCCAAAGCCTCTTTATACTTCTGCTCCATGTGCTTGCAATGAAGTCTCTGAGCTAATTTAAGTTGCTCGACAACACCCTTGCGAGCAACTCTATATTGTTTATCGGACATCATAGCCTTATTCGTTCACATAGTTGATTACTTGCTCTTGACCTTGCTCATGCAAGTTATCGAAAGCGTCTTCTATAACTTTAGCTACTTGGTCGCCATTAAGGTTCTCCAGCATTTCGCTTACTACCTCAATCTGCTGGTCTGTTGCTAAAGAGCAAAACTTGTCAATAAGAAAACTCTTCTGTGCTTGGACGAGCATATCATCGAATAAATCCGATACATCTACACTAACTTTATAATATGCCATAATTTGAAATTTTAAACGTAATTAGTTGTACCATACATCATTTGGCATAAGAGCCAATTTCCATCCATACTCTAGTTCATACCTTAATATTTTAAGGTCGTTACTCATTACAGATGAAAGACCTACAAACTTATTTTCGTACTCCATATCCAAACCATTTAGTTACCATACTTGTAATGCAAATAATTAGCCTCTGAGCCGAAATAAAGCTCGGTATCGCTCATATTTGCATCCGTCAAGTCATTCTCTACATCTTTATAAGAAGGCAAGCAATCCTTAACTCTTTGGCAGAACAAAGGATATTTTGAAGAAACGTCTTCTCCGTCTTCATCATATATATTAATCTTATCTACATTGTAATATGGATAAGAAGAAATATTTCCATATGAATGGATAACCTTTCTACTCTTAACGGACACCACGATTTCAGCAGGTTTGTTAATAGCATCAAACTCGCAAGTAAAATCATCAAGATGCGCATCTAAAGCCGCATTATTAAACTTTTCAGATAAGTTTTCAAAAAACTTTTTCATTTTCTTATTACAGTTTTTGTGGTGTGTCTCACCATTTTTAATTAGTAACCTTTATTTCTTAATTACGATGCAAAGATACAAATAATATTTGAAACATGCAAAATATTTAATGTGTTTCTTTTATCTTTTAACACTCTATAATGATACAGACAAATAATTTGCTGACGTTAACAAAAAAATCCCCACCACTACATTACTATATATATAGTGATGGGGCAAACCCCAAAGGGTATTTTGCATTTGGGCTATTTTTCTTCCTTATCTACGATTTCAACGAAATCTCCAATTCCCAAACGAGCCTTATTGATACATGATGCTATCCAACCTATCAGATAAGCAGATGGTTCTCCACCATGTTCCATTTCAATATTACCCTCGATAGCATCGCAAGCGTGACTAGCCTCATGACAAATTACATTCATACGCATAGCCTTACTGCTACTGAATAAAACAAGAACGCACTTTCTTCCTGTTTCTCTTATGTGAAGTCCGTAATAAGTAAATCCATCACCATTTAAAAAATCGTACTTTTCAATATCCGTACCATCATTATTCAAGAATGCTTTCTTTGCATCCTCAAACTGCAACCCAACCCCAACACACAATAAGTGTGGGTAAATTGGCTGGTCGTATTCGTAATATCCTTTCATCTTCATACCTCATCGTTTTTATGTTCTTCCCATCCTTTCCTCGAAAAAGCATACCAAGTATCACAAATATCAAGAGCGAGAATGTCGCCTTGGTCAATACAAAAATCGCTATCAAAGCCTTCGATATGAACATACATCAATGCTATAGTATCATAAGGAACGCTACGACCTTCAAGACAAGGATTTTTAAAATTCTTAGTCTTGTATAAACTTGTAACAATTGGCACTTGAAGAACGTCTGAAATATTCTCAGTGCTAATCTCTATCGACTTCTTAAACTTCTTCATATTCTCAACTATTTAAATTTCTCAAAGTAGAACTCAATTTGTCTATCAAAGTGCTCTTCGATTAAACCATAAGCTAGCGACATCTTTACCTGAAAAGAAGCTTTGCCATTAAGCAATCCTTTAGCCTGTCTTGTAATCTCTGAGCGAAATTGTTCCAAACTCATATCACGCTTACGAAGGTTACAAGACCTGCAAGATGGCATATAGTTCTCCATGCAATCATCGCCATGAAATACTACAAACTTTCCCTCCTTGTCGCTCCACCGAGAGTAACAACCTCGATTCTTCGGAACAAGATGGTCAACCTGCATATCCTTATACTCTATACTCTTGCCACAATAAGCACAATGCCCATCGTATTTGCGATATATTTTAAGTCTATCTTCTTTTTTCATAATCTCAACTATTTATGATTTAAAATAACACAGGCTGCGCTTGTTCTAAACGAATACGCTTGCAAGCCTTGTCGTAATATTCCTTGTTCAGTTCAAAACCGATAAAATTGCGCTTCTCACGGATGCAAGCGATAGCGGTAGTGCCGCTGCCTATGAATGGGTCTAAGACGGTATCGCCTTCTTTTGTACTTGCAGCTATTAGCTGTGACATCAACTCCACTGGCTTCTGTGTTGGATGAATTTTACCCCCCCCACAAGGGTATCTGAAAACGGTGTTCTTACAATGGAAATTGAATGTTGCGCCTTGCTTTTTACCATAAACGCACAACTCAACTCCACTTAGCCAAATAACCGAACCATTCATAGGCGATGGATTCGTTTTCTCCCATACGACAATTCTTGTGCTCAGACCTTTTTGTGACATAGCTTGCCGAATAGTAGAAACTTGATTAAAACCGCAAAACATATAGATACTGCCTTTGGTCTTTTCGCATAGATTTTCTGTCAGCATAGCAACATCAAATATTCCGATGTCTGCTTTATCCTTATCTAAGTTCCTTAGACCGTTGTCGGTACGATTGCATTCATTGTAGGGTATATCCGTCACTATGCAATCTACGCTCCCGTCAGGAATCCTTTTCATTCCTTCTAGGCAATCTTCATTATATATCTTATTCTGTTCTATCATACTTTTCTTATTCAGTTCTATCATACTTTGTTGTTTTAAATCTATCAGTTAAACAATTTCACGGCAGTGTAATGAAAGTTGCAGTCTTAGAATAATTTTGCGGGCTGACATTCATCGATTAACTTGCGTGTTTCTTTGGCACACTCAGCAACGCATCTCTCGACTGCCTCGGTGATGTCTTGAATTTGATCCTCACGCATATTTCCGTATTTATCGCAAGTGTCGTTTATTATTTTGTAGAGAACCTGATTTTGTAAAGCCTCCATATAATCTACGTACTCCTTGCAAGTACTGCGCCTAGGTGCTTGCACCCAATCAAGAAAGTCCTTCTTCCAGTCTTTCCATGTTTTGATTTTTATTACTATCATTGCTGTTTATATTTTTTATTTGTTATTCTTGTGCCATATATGATATTTGTTGCATATCCTACACCGATACACCGCCATACCTTGTGCCCGTAACTTCGGATTCTGATTCAGAAACTCCCAAGCATCATCCTCGCTTTCATAAGCGACCTTCGCCTTCCAAGATTGACCTTTTCTAACCCAATGCTCAGGATCTGGATGCAAATGACAAGGAATATATTTATTTCTTTTCTTCATAACTTCTTCAGAAATTTAAGTTGAAACCCTTCTGCCTTTTTTATTCCTGGGTATAGTTCCGTCAGAACCTCCCATGCTCTTGTCTTGTGCCGATGCCACATAGTAACCGGATGCACACGCTCACCACTTGGTAACACATAGAAATCTGCCTTAATGGTATCAATATGCTCATAGTTTGCAGCTTTATATATAGTTCCCTTGTTACCTATGGACGTATCGGCATAAGAAATAAGGTACTTGATTTCCTTATGTGTTGCCCTAATATACTTATGCAAGAGAGATAGGCAAATCGTCTCGCTAAACTTTGGCATATCATCAGACAACCACATTCTGTCAAATTCCCTCACTTGATGGTAATCCAACACTTCGCACTTTTCAGTCTTGATGTGCGGTCGGATTCCATACCCTATTTGCATTGCACCACTTATCTTATCCTTATACAATACCAAAAGATTCAAGCAACTATTCTTCGTTACCTTGTGTGAAAAGTGATGAGGAACTATGATTGCATCTGCTTGCGCCTTATCGCACTCCATCAGCTTTATTCCCTTTTCCTTGCATTCGTAACCGATAACAAATCCGCAGAAGCCTAGCACTGGAGACTTGTTCAACTTTCTTCTTCTCATATCAATGATACCTCCAAAAATAACGTTTGAAATTATCTAGCGAATGCTCTATACAAGCTTTGATTTCGCCTTCTCTCAAGAATCGGTTGCAAAAACCTATCAATTCATCACGTACCAACCCTCGTTTTAAGGCTTCGCCTCTCATAGCTCTTATAAGAGCATCCGTTGTTTCTTTATTCCCATTTCTTACAACAGGATTACAACAAAACACCTTGCACATACCAATAGTTTTAAAAAAGACTTAATTGCCTACTCATGTTCTTTAATTCGTTATTGGCAAAATCGACTTGTCGCTGGTCTATCTCAAAACCTATATACTTTCTTTCAAGGTTTACGCAAGCTCTTGCCGTTGTACCGCTCCCCATGAATGGGTCTAGAACAACATCACCAACATTTGTCGAGTTTCTGATTAATGTCTCCATCAACTTTACAGGTTTTTCAGTCTGATTAATCAAACCATCCTTATCCTTGCGCTTGTTGGTTGGAATAGGAACACTCAGAATGTCAGACGTACCACATTCATTTATCGGCCTATCACTACCTTTGCGTAGCATGATGATATACTCTTTCTGTGCCATATAATAGCGGCCACATATTTTTGCGCACTTATCCCATATTAAGCATTTGGTAAAATGGAACTCACTTTTTCCGACCACATCAAGAAAGTGCATTAAATTATAATCATTACACATCAGATAGCAATGCGACCTGTCCTTTAATATCCGGTACAAATCATTGATGTAGTCCGAAATATCAATATCGTTATTCTTGAATATCTTGCCCTTTCTTGTTTGAGATTCCGTCCAATATCCTCCCATACTCCCTGAGCCACCCCTAGACTGAACAGGATAAGCCACATCAGAACATACGAGGTCTATGCTATCACTATCAATCAGCTTTAAAAGCTTTCGACAATCACCTTGATAAATTCTATTTAACTCCAGCATATCCAAACATATCTTTTTGATTTAACATTTCTTCCTTAATTCTTCTTTGTGCCACATTGAAATAATCCTCATCCAATTCAAAACCAAGGTAATTCCGATTTGTCCGCATACAAGCCAGAGCAGTACTTGCGCTGCCCATAAAGCCATCAAACACCAAATCTCCTTCGTTCGATGATTTCAAGATACATTGCATAAGCAAGGGGATTGGTTTCTCGTTCTGATGTACCAATTTATCTGATGGAACTCTATCAAAGTCCCACACATCCTCCAAACGCTTTCCGTTTATGATTCGTCTGCCTTTATTTAAGTACAGGATTGGCTCGTAACATTGACCATATTGCGCATCTAAATCTCCAGCCGTATGGTTGTTCTTTCGCCAAATTATCACATTCTTAATGGTAAACCCTGCGTTCCTCGCTTGTTGCATAAAAAAGTCCAAGGTCTTTGCACTACAGAAGATATAAGCAGCACTATCATCCTTCAAAATCCGGTAGCATTCGCTCATATAATCAATAATCAATTGCTCATTATCGTCATTGAGTATTTCCTTCGAAAAACGATGGTCGTCTGCTCTCCATCCCGTCTTATAGGAGATACAATATGGTGGGTCAGTAACAATTAAATCTACTTTCCCGCTCTCTATTTGTTTCATTCCTTCTATGCAGTCGGAATTGTATATTCTATCAAATTCAAGCATATCAAATCTCTTTTATAGCGTTAACATAAGCTTCATGAGCCTCTTGTTGCGTATCAAAGCAACCTATATATATTTTCTTTTTACCTATCTGATACTGCGCTTGCCATTTTCTTACACTCTTATTCCAAGTCACACCCAAGTATTCGGAAGATGTTTTCTTTGCTATAGCAGAATAAATCACATTGTATCTTGCGGTGCAATACTCCAAGTTGTCTACATCATTATTCGTCTTGTCGAAATCCTTATGATTCACCATCGGCAACGCTTCTGGATTCTCCAAGAAAGCCTGAGCTACCAAACGATGGATATAAAACATCTTGCGCTTTCCATTCTTGTAAAGCCATACCTTCAGATAACCTTTTGGTGTCTTGCAAGGAGCGATTTCCTTTAATTGAGACGTTCTCCCAATAGTAAAAACATGTCCCAGCTTGCTAACATAATACCTTTCGTAATTCTTTATAGGCTTTATATCACCAAGAAACCTTGTTATACATTTATCTTTCATTGTTACCTCCTTTTTCAAAGAAACTTGAATATATGGCTTGCGCCTCCTTTGTATCTAGCAAATCAATATCATTGTAAAACCTTCTGTACACAACGCACAGCCTTTCGTCATTTCCGGTTTCTCTTGCTTTAGCTATTTGCTGACAAGACTCCATGAGAAATGCACTTATCTTCTCGTAACTTCGCTTCTGTGTCTTCTTTAGCATATCCATGCTTACAAAGGTTTTGTAGTGGATGATATGCTTTTCTTGCTCGTATTCTGTGAGTATAAGCCCTTCCGGAATTGCAAATACCACCCTTCTTGTCTTGCCATCACTATAGAGCTGAACCGCACCTGTAAACGATGTATATATCTTTTGCAATATCTTGGCAATCGGTAAGTCTTTTTTCAAAAACCTTTCTGCAAATCTCTTCAGAAAATGAACGCTCATAGCAAAACAATCTTCGCTATACCCCTCGTTTCTACTCATAGGAATATACTCGTTGGTTTCCTTCAGATAAATGAACACACCAGAAGCAAATACATCGCCATGTTTTACACCGACAACGATGAAATAATCGGCATTCGGTGTAGCAAACTCAAAGGTCTTTGTTATTTGCCTTACGTTCTGCTTTCTCATTTCACGTTTAAGCTCATTAGCTTTTCGCATCTGAAACTCATAGATTCTAGCTTCATCTAAGTTTCGTACTCTACGTATATCACCCGAAGTCATACTTGCTGTTATCATGCGCATTCCTCCTTTTTAATCTTTGATAACCAACAATCCCAGATTCTCGTAGCAACATTAGCCATCATAACTGGAGGAACACACATTCCGCAAGCAAACCAAGGCTTCATGCCATCGAAATCATAATCTTCAGGAAATGTTGATGCTAAAATCGTATCATGCGCAGAAATATAGCTTGGATTATCAAAATACACAAGCCTATCTTCCATTGCTGATATAGTATTGCATACCTTATTCTTTTTAAGAAACATATTATTAAACATAGAAAGACGATTATCCATCCGCTTGACAATATCACCGATAGAATTATCTTTCTCATTTCTATGCACCCAATACTTCATCACTCCTTTAGGAATCTGTCTTCCACTATAGTCAGAAAACTCATCCAAGACAATTTCTTTCTCATTAAAGTCCATATCAATCTTAGGCACTCGCTCGAATAAATCCTTCTGAACCATAAACGGCTCGCAAAGGTCTTTACGTAACCCGATAAAAAACACCCTAGGTCTGTTTTGAGGAACACCCATGTTACGTGCATTGAGAAGCCAATGTTGCAAGATATATCCGGCATCATCCATCTGCTTATAAATCTCTTTTACGTACTCGACAGCTTCACCTTGTAACAAACCTTGGACATTCTCAAAAACAACTACCTTTGGCTTTAGTTCTTTAGCGAGGTCGATAGAGTAGAAAGCCAAATCGTCAAGCCTTTGTGCCTTCTGACCTTCTCTGAATACTTTTTCCTTTCCCCAAGCCTTTTCACGATCACCTGCAATACTGAATACCGAACAAGGGAAACTAGCATCCAATATATCCAGATTATGCAATTCTTCTTTCATAATATGCCCCCCCATATTGATATTGGCAATCAACTCACGAATATCACAATTGAAAGAATACTTGACATCGTGATTCTTCAAGTACATCTTCATAACCTTTGGGTCTATCTCATTACAGGCTACAACATCGTAGCCAGCTAGTTTGTAACCAAAGGAACTTCCACCTCCACAACAAAAGCAAGACATCACCTTACCTTTGTCTTTTGTGAAATTAGCATCTTTTTTAGTCCATCTATAAGGGAACTTGTGCTCGTTTTTATACATTTATCTACCATAAAAAACAATCGTTAATAAAAACCGATGTATAAAAATAACCACAAGTAATATGGTTGTAAAAAGGGTTTCTAACCCTTGAATTTAGATTCTGTTTTCTTCGGCAATGCGTCTTAAATAATCATCCGCAGCGTTATCGTCTATTTTCGACTTAAGAGACATTCCTGTGTTATATCCTATCATTAAGGATACATTCTTGCTCTTTTTCTTGTTCTTTCCATATCGCAAGCTAAAAACCTTTCCTAGCCAAGCTATACCAACAATGCCATCTGATACAACTATTGTCGGCAACAAAACAAATACTCTATATATCATCGCAATCTAATTGAGAGTTAAAAATATATCTGTTCTGATTCAACCAAAGCTCCACGTAGTCAGCCTTGATTTTCAGAAATTCTTCGTATGTGTAGCATTTCTGCTGCTTACCACCTTTGTTCCAATAATAGGCAACTCCTCCCAAAGAAAAGAAGTCTATCAAGTCCATTTCCTTTCGCTCCGGTTCTTCACGCTTTTTCTTTTGCCTATATCTACTTACAGCAAGCAATATGAGACAAACGCAAAGCAACATAGAAACCAGTATCTCAAATATCAACCTTACGTCTTGCATCTTATTTTAAACACAAAAACACGAAACTACCGATTGCAAAGTCAAAGGAATAGTGACTCGGACTGCCTTTCGGTATAGTCCATCGGGTTTCGTGTCTCTAATATCTTATCAATTTCTTAAATCGCCATTTTATCCTTTTTTGTTCTGCGCTTGCAAAGATAAAAAATATCTCGCTAACTTGCAAATGTTTTAGTGCTTTTAATACTTTATTTGCATTATTTTAAACTTATCCTTTTTTGAAGTTCATTCCAAACTCTTCTTCCGTTACCTCATACATTACATCACCACATGCTACTCTTTGCTTGTCTTTTGCCATCAGCAATAAGTTTCTATAAGGTATCTCTTTTACTACTTCTTGGTAAGATAAGTGCAGACTATCCATAAAAGATGCAATCTGCCCTAAGAGTGTATCGTTACCTATGGTCGTGGTTTTGCTATCATCCTTGCCGCACTCTTCGCCAAAATTGATAGCGTCTGAAAATCCTTTATAGAGATTAAGGAATAAGCCATTTGTAAGCCATTGACAACCTCTTCAAGCGTTCCTTTAGATAATTCTTCACTAATGGATTCATCGCCTTGTATGAATACGGACAACGCCTTACAAGCATCATTCAAATTCTTAAGAATGCCTAAGACTTCCGCTAAGGTATTGCACTCTTCGAAACAGTCAAGGTATTTAGCCGCCTTGACCAATTTTATAATAGTTGGTGGTGAAACGTAATAAACCCTTCCATTCACGATTATCGTTACGGTGTCTTCTCCAAGAATTGCATCCGTAACTAATTTACTTGCCTTGCTCATGGTTCTGAATATTTAAAAAGGGGAACGGCTTTAACACCACCCCCCTCTATCAGTTGTTGCCTATGAATTATCCCTGTTCCACAACCGCAGAACCTTCCCATTGGTACTCGCCAGCCACACCATTGGTCTCACTTTCCATGGCAACGGCAGAAATACCCAAAGTGATATTCTTGTCCTGCTGGTCTCCCTTGGCTACGATAGCCGCATTTGAGAAAACGATGTAGTTTCCGGTCTTGGTCTGAGCAACGATACACTTGTTGATATTAGCCAAATCTTGGCTAGAAGACCAACCTACTGCATCTGCCTCCGTTGTAGTCTCTTCTCCAGTTGCCTTGTACATCTTACCACCCTGCAAGTCTACCTTATTCTTCCATGAAAAGACACCAATAGAGAATGTAATTGTCTTAGCACCCTCATCGGTCTTGTCACGATAGTAAACCTGTCCGTTCAGCTCGTTCTTGTACTCGGTAACACTAGGGTCATCCTGAGAATATCCCCATGTTCCCTCATGGCTGTTCTTAACCTCTGTAGCGGTTTTCAACCATGTAGCCAACTTAGCAGGTGTATTTGCCTCGGTAAGAGGAGCACCATACCAAATTCTCTTGATTCCAATAAATGGTTTCATCTTATCTTACGTTTAATGTTTCAAAATCAATAGTAATGTTTGCGTAATGGCAACTCAACCTACTCTCTTGCTCTATGCCGTGGGAACGGATAGAATAGCGATACCATACATCCTCAGCTTTTCCGACCTCATTGTCGGACAGGGTTTGAATAGCCTTCTTTAAAAGCTCGTTCAATTGAGGATTAGCCTCGCCCTCTATATCTTTGAGCAATATGTTTACCTCTATAGTACAATCGTTGAAATATGTCTTGTCTGCACTCATGCGCTTAGGAATGATTACTATCATGCCTTCATCAGGAATCTTCTCACCGACCATAGGTCTTTCCCCTTCAAGTCCACCCTTTGTCAGATGTCCTTTCAGTCTTCGTTCCAATCCCATAAGTTCCAAGTCATCATAGATTACATGACCAGCATCTATTTCTGTTATCATCGCATATCTTCGATTTCTTTCTTGATATACTGAATACCCGAATCAATAACATCATATCCCCTAGAGGAAACATCAGACGCATATTCCGCTTTGTTGCCAAGGGTTAAGGTGTGGTCATGTACTTTACTATAGTTAGACCTTCTGAGATTACCTGTGCGGTTTCTGTAGTTTCCGTTAGCTTTATCTAGCTCAACAGCAGTTTTACCTAACCTATCAAGGAATTCATCTACTTCCCTTTCTCCCTGCGCAAAGAAAGCGTCTATCTCATCCTTTATAACATCAGACATAGATACTCATATAACCAAGATAATTGCACTTAGGGGCATTATAGACCTTTCCACCTCCTCGGTAGCTTCCATCATCGGAATAGACCTTTACTTCATCACCTTCGGAAATCTGGCACTTGTCACAAACAATGTGATATTTCGGTGTATATATGCTACCATTATCGGTAGTGAAATGCTCGGTAGAGTTGTCATCGCATCGACAACGCCCCATTTCTTTCCATTCCTCAGAAGAGCTAATGACCTCGTTGTACTTGTTGACAACCTTATTCACGAACTTCTTCTTTAATATATGAGGGGAATATAACATAACCTAGACATTTACCAAATATCAGACTTATCCGTGATAGTGGAAAGCCCTAAAGCTGCCACCACTTCATCATCCGGAGCAACACCATACTTACGGCAAATCCACATATAGTATTGTCCTATCCTAGAGTAGTCCCAAGATACAGAGAATCCATTTTCGTTCACATTGCTCATATATGGAGCAAGCATCAGTTCCTCGATTACGGAAATCATCGCCTTGCCTACAACCTGGGAATTATCAGACGTATATTCTTCGTCAAGGTCTATACCTGACGAAATATCTTCCAATTGAGCATCGGTAATATTCCAAGCACGAAACTTCTGCGAAATGTATTCTCTTATCTTCATGTGACATCCTTATTTCTGAGCCTGACTCATAGCCTCAGCGATTTTCTTTGCAGCCTCCTGCTCGCTCTTTGCTTTTTCGTCAAGTTCTTCTTCTACATTCTCCTTTTGGAAATTCTCTTCGGTTGACTCGGCAGCATCCTTTTTTGAGGTTTTCTCCTTTTTAGGCTTGCTCTCCTTTTTCTCCTTCAAGACTTCCTTTTTAGGTGTCTCTTCTGACTTCTTTTCTTCTTCCTTTACAGGATTTTCTTTTCCATCATTCAAGACTTCCTTTTTAGGAGTATCTTTAATTTCCTTATCGTCTTTTAGAGGTGCAGAATGGTTATCATCCTGCACCTCCAACATCTTGCAAAGCTTACGTTCGATAAGGGAGTTCATGCGTTCTTCGTCAAAGTCCAAGATTGCACCAACTTCATAGATGGTGTTAAAATGGAACTTATCACGGAACGGACTAATTACCTCACCTCTCATAAGCCTAACCTACCGCTTGTGTTGAGTCCAAAGAGTAGATGGCATCAACGTTATTCAAGATAGGAACAACCATTGCTTGTGAGCTGGTGAACTCACGGAGTGGGTCGTTAGTAGAATAACGGCTAGCCAAGATATACTCATCGGCTGACTGATAAGTAACACCTGCAACTGGTCTTGTAGCTTCGGCTACGTTAGTCCAGAACAAATCACCCAAGTTGTCATAGCATGTAAAGGTCATGTGACCCTTAGCCCAAGGGTTGTGTGTTCCCTTCTTGCCGTTAATCTCGGTCTTGATTGTACGGGCTACACGTACCAAGTTAGTCTGCCACTTATTTCTGAAGATAGAAGCAATCTGCTCAAAGCTCAAAATAGGAATATTGCTATTACTATTGGTTGCAATGCCTTGATTGAAGGCAAACTGAGCACGAACCTGCTTGTTCTTGCCAAGCAACTTGATTGTGTAATCATCAAGATAACAAGTAGTGATGGTATTTTGGTCTTCCATCGCCTTGTCGTAAACCAATTGGATGTCATCAAGAGGAGTTGCATCCTCTGCGTCCCAAGCCTTAGCACCGTGACCGAACTTGTTCTTCTCGGCAAAACCTACATCAACTCGGACACCAGTACCACCGGAACGAGTCGCCAAAGCTACACCTGTTGACAGCTCACTGAGGAACATATCTTCAATACGCTCGTAAACCGCCTGAATACAACGAGGAAGGTCTGCAAACAAATTACGCAAAATCTGTGGCTGAGGCAAACGTTGCGCAATCATGTTATCCAAATCCTTAAGCTGCTTCTCTGACATGTAAAGTTTCATACCAACCTTTGGGATTTGACCCTCAGCGGTTGAAACCTTATCACGGCTCTTCAATGGAAGTTCTGCATCCATTGATACAACATCAGCAGCAACTCGTGTGTATTCCGCAGTAATTGATGCCCATCGTCCGTCCTGACTATATGTGTTAGTCAAGTGGTCTCGGTACATATAGGTCAATGCAGTCTGATTCTTTCCGTTCAACTTCTCTACTACACTTGCAACAAGTTGTGGGAAGTATTTATTGACCAACTGAAAATAAAGTGATTTTTCCATCTGTTATCCTCCTTCTTTTAGTCTTTGTCCATGGTTGCATCAGACTCATCGAACTTGTTTGCATCCTCATCGCTAACCAAAGCAATCTTTGGCATAGCTGTAAGGAACGCATCCGGAAAGTCTGCACCATTTGCAGCCTTAGCTGCTACCTTGTTAACTTGTCCAGCAGTCATAATTGCCGCTGGTTCACCGTTCAGAATGGAACGATAGAGAACACCCGCATACTTGTAATGCTCCAATGGGTCACTGGAAGTACCCAAAGCCTTATAATTGCCTGTTTCAATAGGCAATGGCTTGTAAGTTCCCTTACCATCTGTCACGATAACACGACCTGCGTAAAGAACTTCATCTTTTACGCCTGTCCAATCCAAAGCACGACCGCCCTTGATGTCGCCTTCCCATTTCTGGATAATGACGGAATCCTCACCAAAGACAATTTGCTTTTTTGTAGTCTTCAATTCCTGATTCATGTTTTTCAATTTTTAAAGTGACTGAACTAATGAAGCGGCTACATTGTCAACGTCCTCCTTTGTTGGCTCGCCCTCGCTAGCACGATAGCTGCCCCCGAATTGTGGTTGTTGCAACGCCTTGTAGTTGTTCGCTACCTTGGAGAGGTATGTTTCGATAGCTTCATCTGTAGCATCATCGCTCAAGGTGAAACCCTCGTTGATACGACTTTCGGGAATGCCCAACTCCTTAGCCTTTGATAAAATCTTCGCATCGTGGTCTGCCTTTGCCTTTGCCTTCGCAGCAGCCTCTTCCTTAGCCTTAGCCTCCTCAGCTTGCTTTTGGATAGTTTCTTGCAATTCCTTAATGGTCTTGCTTTGCGCCTCCATCTGTTCGTTGTAAGTCTTGGCTTGGTCTGTGTTCTTCTGAGTCAAGGTCTCAACGAGTTTCTTGAACTCTTCACGTTCCTTGGTTCTTGCTTCATCTGAAGCTTTCTTCTCTGCTGCTTGCTCTTCAAAGTATTTTTTGAGATAATCCGGCATTTCGTTTTTCTTTGCCAATTCCTCCAAGCGTTTCTTTTCGGCTTCTTCAGCGGCTTTCTTGGCTTCTTCGTCAGCTTTCTTCTTGGCTTCTTCTTCAGCAGCCTTGCGTTCAGCATCTTCTTTAGCCTTCTGTGCCTCCTCGAACTTTTTCTTGGCATCGGTAACTCTGCGGTCATTGTCCTTTTGCAAGGACTCCAAAAAACTCTTTTGACTAGCAACCACTGTCTCGATGTTGTCATCAGTAACAAGCCCCATCTTATCAAGCATTTCGGCATGTGCCTGAAGAACTTCATCACCTAACCCAAGAGACTTATACTCTTGTTTTAGTAACTGGAAAATTTTATCTTTCATTCTTTCGATATATTTGTTAAAACTAGTGCAAAGATAATACGAAAAGAATAATAAATGCACTAAACCATTTGCAAGTATCTCACTTTTAAGCAAAAGTGAGTAATAACGGCATTTCTAAGCGATTTAAGGCTATTTCATCACATAAACTAATAATTAATAGCAACACAAATAGAACTCCTTATATAACAAAAAAAAACGCCAAATATCCTCACGGACATCTGACGCTTGTCGAATAAAAAGAACCTAAACATTAATCCTCTAAAAGTTTATTACATTTCTCATATAACCCAAATGATTCAAATTAGAATAGAACCGTCCATCACGCTCTATGAATTTACCGGACTTCACAATCTCACCATTATGCAACATTGCAAACTTAGAACCATGAGCTGTCCATTTGTTCATTTCTTTCATATGTTCATCAGAACCCCAACCATATTTCTTGATAGTAGGATAAATGAAACGTTCAAAACAAATTTGACTATCTGTTTTATCATGCTCGGAGCAAATCGGGAGCACTCCATTATGTGCGAACCAATAACCTGCCTTGTAGAATGGATGGCAATTCTTGACACAGACAGAACCATGAGTAGCAAATCTGAAATGTATGATTACATTCTCATTTATATCTCGCTTCATTAATCTACGGATAAATGTAGAGAAATGCAAACTCTTGTAATGGTCAGACTCGCTCACGAACCCACAACCATCTGGATTTCTCATATACGCTGCCCTCAGCTCATCTACGGATGGTAAAGCAACACCTTTCGGACATACAATAATAACACACATATCTTTACCCTTTCTTTTTTCTTTGTAATACTTTGTTTTTTTGTGTCCTAGGGCTTTTACCCTAGGACTACATTAATTAATCATTATTGGCTGCAAATGCATCCTTACGGCTCTGGAAGAAAGCCTTCTCTTCTTTATTCAAGAAAGGTATATCTTCGATATTCATAACCTCACTAGTGAAGACATTGTTGCGAGACCAACCGACAAGCTTTGCGCAGAACTTAACCCACATTTCAATCTTCTTATAATTTGTTGAACCTTGATGCTGGCGAAATTCGATAGTCTTGTGACGTGCATAACTCTCTGCATTGACCTTGTAATATCTATCTCCATGAAATACATTACGTCTAATATCGTAATTGCCGTGGCAATTAGAGAAATCCTTGTCAAGCAAGCTGGCTGCCCAACGGCAATTACCTCTTCTTGAAGGAGCCATGAAACTATCAATCAATCTTTCAAGCTTCTGATAATTCTTGAAAACGTTAACATACTGCTCACCTGTCAACTTAGATGCACCGATATGAACGTGAAGACCACAAGTAGAATTAACTCTTGCACCTACAGCATCCAAAGACTTGATAGCCTTCTTCAAAGTTGCCATACCATTTGTATTGCCATTCAATACCGGACTTACAACCTCGTTAGGGTCAACATCACCACCAACTGAAGCATCACTAACAATCTTGAAATAGCTCTTGTTATCGGTATGGTTATAACCCTCAGAATGAATATCAACACCATTCTGACGACCTGCCTCTATCAAGGCATTGCGCTCGGCATGAACACATTCAATCTCAACACCGAATGTATAAACGAATCTCGTTGAAGTTGAACCGCTTGGTACATAGACCTTCAACATATCGGAGATTTCTTTCTCACGAAGACCGCAAGCCTTCAATGCAACAATCTTTTCGTTGCGAGGCATCTTTGACTTCTTGATTTCGTCAATAGTCTCAATTAATGACTTCTTTGAACTTGCGAATGAAAAACCAGTCTGCTTAGACATAATCAATTGTGCTAGTTGTTTTGGGTCTTACCCCTTGGTGTCGCTCTCACCTTATTGAGTGAAACTTGTCACTCGGCAAATCAACCAACTTATCTTGATTGACGATGCAAAGATACAAATAAGTTTTGAAACATGCAAGCTTTTTAATGTTTTTCTTTATTTATTTAACTTACGATAACTGATATATGCACCTTATTAACAATTACCCTCTTTATATACCTTATTATATATAAAAAAAGGCTTCGATGTTCACACACCAAAGCCTAGAAACTTTACTAACTAATTACCAATTTTATCAACTATCTTCTTAAATCATCACCAATATCTTCTTCTACTCCCAAATCCGGCAGTCTGTCATACGCTTTTTGGTCATCACCACCTTCAGACTTAACACCTAGCAGATAGCCATTCCGAAAAGCATAATAAACCACCTTTTCCATATCTTTAGCCGTTGCGTTATCTGTCAAATGCAGCGTGGCGTACAATCCCATCAAGAACTTCCGTACATCTTTTGGATATACCTTGTTGTTCTTTTCTAAAGCGACTGCCATTCTTAACGGACTTTTCATATTCTTCAATTTTTCGTTAAACCATCAAATGAAGCACAAAAGAGAGCCATTCCGCTTGTTCACCTAGTTCATAAGCTTATTCACAACTTTATTCACTCCATCTGCTTCCTACGTTTTCCCGTTGACAGATGTCCGAGATTCCAACAAAACAAACATCACGGCTCTCTTCTTGTGTATCATTGTGCCAACGGAAGGATTCGAACCTTCGACCCTAGGATTAAAAATCCTATGCTCTGCCACTGAGCTACGAAAGCGTAAAGGAATGGTTGGATTTGCACCAACGCCCCCTTAGTTACCAAGCCAAGTGCTCTACTACTGAGCTACATTCCTCGTAATCGACAAAAGTTACTCGTGGTGCAAGGGAGATTCGAACTCACCGAACCCACAATGGGAATAGATTTACAGTCTATCTTCTTTAACCGCTTGAATATCGCACCTTGTGTGGAACATATACCAATTCCATCTTGTTGCCCCAAGTGGATTCGAACCACTAATGACAGAACCAAAACCTGTAGTGTTACCATTACACCATAGGGCAATTTAGTACTGCATAAAGGATTCGAACCTTTGAATACCAGCGTGAAAAGCTGGCGACTTAACCACTTGTCTAATGCAGCATCTAGGGATTCTCACCCTAATTAGAGTTTCCTTGTTATAGTCTAGCTGGGCTGGGTAACATGGAACCCCTGCCGTAAACTCCTAAGTCTTGACTTATTATGGTAGAAGCGACCTCTCAGAAGGCCATCTGTTTCAAACACGATGCAAAGATAAGCATTTTTTCTTATTCTTGCAAGCGTTTTAGTGTTTATTTATATTCTTTTGATGTATTTTACATCATTTATCCTTGCGGAGAATACCACAAAGGGTTTCTACAAGTTTCTTTGCGTCATCACCTTTGATTTCGATAACATTTGAAATTCCATCAGGAGCATCCTCGCCTTTCTGTTCCTTATCCAAACGCTTACGGAGAGCCAAATCTGGATTCTCTACCAAGATAGAGTCCAAAGCATAATTGCAAATGCGGCTTGCAAGTTCCTCGTTACCATTCGCATCACGCACAAACTCATTCTTGCCTTCAAGAATATCCATAATCTCGTTGTACTCTTCAGCATTCTCACAATTACGTGAAAGCATACCAATTACCTTGTAGCGGTCAATCTCAAAGCTGACCTTTAATTTGTCTTTATTCATTCTTTCTATCTTTTATTAATTAAACATTATACCAAAACACCCTTTCATAATAAAGTCCTCCCCTTACCTCATACCGGATAGCGTCTGATTCTTTGCAAAGCTGACGGATTCGCATATACAAGCGTTTGTCCAGCTCTTCTTCAAACAAAAGAGACAATTCCTTCCAATTGTCAACAACAGGAGCAAACCAAGGATATTGCTTCTTTATAACCTGTAGCTCATCCAAGGTTACGTGTCCGTATTCTACCATGTCATAGCATCTACGGAAGTCACTATTGTCTTTGGGAATATTCAAATCTTTCTTTCGTTTTACCCCCATTAATGCACTCCACATAGTCATTGAAGAGATACCTGTATCACAAGTGGCTATCCACTCTATCATTCTTTGCTTGTTCATCTTCTTTTATATTAATCACGCTAAGTCGCTTTATTAACTCTTCACATGCTTCTTTAGTTAAGATACAATTCTTGGAATCTTTAATGCCAGTAACTTTTTCACGAATAGCAGCATTCGTGTCGTACACTTCTTGTAGTTTTTTCTGAAACTCAATTAAGTCTTCGTTGGTAAGTTTACGTTTCTTCTCAACAATCTTGTTTGTTATATTCTTATAAATACATTCGAGTTCAGTACATAAACGAGCTTCTAACTTCATAATTATTGTGTGTACAAAAGTATCATAAATTCTTTCCATCTTGTATTTCTTCAGAAAGTCTTTTGATCACCTCGTTATCTTTATTCTCAATACGAGCCTTTAAGATACTCTTGAATGCCGCATCCATTGCCTCGTATCTACTGGAATATTCCTTACCATCCGTATGGCACAACCCCTCCTCTACACACCATGATGTAGTTTGCCAGCAGAACTTACCTTTCGAGACATTTGCAACACAAATATAATAACCGAAATGCTCTAAAAGCCAATCAAGCACCATATCATAGCTTGGAGCGGATATTGCCGGATGCTTACTATTCAACTTTAAGGCAGCAGAAAACTCAATATTGGATTTCTCCCACTCGGAATTGGAGTAAGCAATATAACTGCCGTAATGCTCATTATATTTTCCACCCTTACGAATACCACCCTTTGCTGTCCAAGGACTAGCATAAGCCCAAAATTCTGCTATCTTCTCATCGTAACCAACCTCCTTCAGAAGTTTGGCTATCTCAAAGGGAACTACCTTTGGTTTTATCGTCTGCTTATTTTCCATTTTCCACACTTTTTAAACTGAACCCGAATCAGACTTATCTAATTCATCAATTGCCTGTCTAAGCAAAGGAAGAACCTTGTCCAAGTCTTCGAAATTCGGTACGACTTCATTCACTCGCAAGATTGCTTGACCTAACAAGCTCTTAATCTTTTCTCTGTCCATTGCTCTTCTCGGTTTGTTTCTCTAAGTCTTTTAAATCTACCTTCTCAAATCGAGGAACTGGCTTACCATCAATCTCAACATTTCCAAAGAACATTTCCTTTGGTCTCACCCAAACCTCATGTTGTCCGTACAACGCTTGGTACGCTACCTTTACTTCTGAAGTCTCGCTATCACTAACCTCACCAAGGTACTCATAAAAATTACCCTTATAGTGTCGGTAAATCGGCTTACTGAATCCACCATGCAGCCAGTCGGTTTTGCCGTTGGTTTTCACGTACTCCCTTACCGCATCGCACTTACAGGACTTACTCAATTCTTCTACCCAATCAAAGAAAGCTTGTTTGTCCTTGACCTCTTCACTTGATACCATGAAGAGATAAGTGCAAAGAAGCATCTTACCTGCATCGGTATCATATTTCTTGTTCACCTCTTCTGCTAATTGCATCATAGGTGTATCTAAGCGATAATTCCAACTCATAATCTATCCTTTTTTGCTTTTTAAATTTTCCAAATCCTCTTTCAAACGTAGATGGAAATTATCTTCTCCATCATCACCGGAAAGAAGCCAATCAATTCTTTGGGCATAAACCTGAGCTTTCTTCAGAAGCTCAATACCCTTTTTGAATTCCTTGATAGTCTCTTTAGATAAGCCATATCTGTTAGGCATCGTATGATGATGCTTTCTAACATACTTGTCTTCATCCTCCTCCAACCATCTGTCTTCGAGAAAACATCTTTCATCTTCCTCATCCAATGGATGACCATCAACATAATCTTCTATCTTTGTATATATGTCAGCAATCCTATACTGAGCATAATCAAAACGTCCACCACTCATAATCTTCCAACTACCGGAATTTGAACTTATTTCAGCACACTCAATCTTGCTTCTAGCTGTTGGATGATGTTATCTATAGTCTTTCCCCTATAATCAATAGCAATATCTTCCAGCACCTCAATCTGAGCCGCAATTTTTAATCTTTCTCTTACTACTGTCATAATCAAACTTGTTTATTATGATGCCGTGCTTGCAAAGTTGTAATGTACAATATACACATAACCGCCATACATCTTTCCGATTGTTACTTCAACGAAAACAAAGATAATGTCGCCATCCATCTTGTAAGAAATCAAAGGATCAGTAGGGAATGCGTTGTGTTCTGTATAGAAACGATACACTTCTTGTGATAGTAACTGCTTGAATACATCAACCTCACCATCCCTTGAAAAAACATCTTTAAACTCATCTTCATTGTCGATTGCAACAACTGCTCCAAGTTCTTTTCTTACACATACACCTTCGTTTCTACCACTTTGTTCATTATACAAGACAGGTGATGTGTAAACACCTCTTGATTCTTCCATATGCTTATTCTTAGTTTTGTATTTTGTTTTCATTCTTCAAGTTGCTTGCATTGAGCTAAGTCTATTGCATACGCCCAACGCTTAGGAACAAAAGACATCGTAGGTACGAACCTATCCGCACGCTCAATACATACATCTTGCGTCCGGTAAATCAATCCGTCTGAGCCTTTTACTTGCAACTCTACTAGAATTGTATGGTCTAGCATCGGGAACTTATCAATATCATGCCAAACTTCACCGCCTTCAATGAAGGAAGGTTTAATATGATTAATCTTTTTTGCCATCACTTACCACATATAAAAGGGTTTGACTTATATTCGTTAGTTATGGTCTCGCAACTACCAAAGCACCACAAATCCTTGGATTGCTCCTTGTGTAACCTTGATGACTTTATATAATAGCCATTGTTGACATCGTAATGCTTACGTACCATGATATTGTCGTTTACAACTCCGACCTCATCATCCGTAATTACATAGAACATTCGACCATCACTAAATGCTTTTAAGCCTTTATACACTCCATTAGAGACAACCATCTTTTCATAGCCGTTCGTCTCCCAGTTGGCATAATCCCAGATGGTTTCCAAATCATCATCATTCAGAAGGTTATTGTCAATAATAACCTTGCCGATAACCTTGAATTTGCCATCTTGCATCATTGCCTCAACGACAAATTCATCGGCAGCGTTGAAATCGCTAATCTCTATGGTTCTCATAATACTTATGCTTTATGTTCTCGTAAATCACCCTCTTTGCAGCCTTTGCTCTTCTGTTATTATCAGAAAAGACATCATCATACAAAGACATATCTTCACTCTCAAAAGCCACATGCTCACCTTTGTAGCAAGCATCAAAGCGGCATCCTTTTTCGGACTTAGCCGCAGTAAACTTTATCTTACCAAACTTAATCTGCATAAGCCCTATCCTAGAAAAAATATTAATGATACTATTTCAAGAGCAAACAAAAATGCTAATGCATTCTCAATTGTAAATACCTTTTTCATTGTTTCAATACAGTTTTACGTGTGTCTCACGCTCTAAATTTATATTGTAATTGGATTTTATATCTCCTTTGTTATTCTTACTTTAAAACTCGATAAGTTTTATCGAAATCATTAAAACTCTTTAAATAACCTTTCTCGGTCAAAGAGTTTAATATTTCTTTCAACTCATCCTTGGTATTATCCAAATCGAAATCATACAAATCTGCAAAAGTGAAGTACTTATTACCTCCGATTACGTCTGCCATCACTCCGATGTTGCCATAAACCATTGTCTCTTTCTTACTCAATCTAGTATTCATAACGAATCACAGTTTTTACGGTGTGTCTCACCTTTTCAAATTAATAACCTTGTTTCTTAATTACATTGCAAAGATACAAAGAATATCTGAAATATGCAAACTTTTTAATGTATTTCTTTTGTCTTTTAACTCATATTATACACTTAGACACAAAATTAACTTTCTGTAGCAGAAAAAGCCAAAGAATCCACCATTTCGTTATACATATTACCTCTATGAGCCTTTACCCAATGGTATCTTATCGTCTTGTCTTTCGCTACCTTATTATATATAGGCTGCAAATCTCCTAACTTGCATGCCTGTATTCTTTCGATAGCTACTTGGCAATCCACATATACATCAACAGAACATGAAAGAGGGCAATCACCCAATGCACGAATGACCGCCCTTATTTCGGCTCTCACCGAATCGTTCACTTTAGCTGTGATAAATGTATATTTCCCACTTTTGATAATCGCTCCCTTATGAAGCACAAGCCAACCGCAACCACACTTATCTTTCTTGCTAGAACCATCGGCATACACCTCATAGCGCACGCCTTTTGCCTCATCAACAATCATCTGAGCAACAACCTCCAAAGAGTCATTGCTCATCACCTTGGCTATTTGCTTGGCTTTCTTCTTCATAAGCGATTAAATAAAACCTCGTTCCTTGAACTCTTTCATCAATGGGGTTGCCAAGACCTCAATATCAGGATGTGGCTTTCCGGTAGTTCCCTTTGAGCGCAAATCGAAGAAATGAAGCCAATCACTCACGAATGCGGTATGAATCAGCTCCGTATTGGTATCAAGAGGAAGAATAGTTCTCGCATCTTGTGGTTTCAAACCATCATCCTTAACCAAAGACAAATACATCATTTCACATACTCTATTGGCAAACCACCATTTCTCTACCGGACTCCAATGCTCATAACTACCGATGTTCTTTGATAGGTCAACAAATGTTCCACCATCAAAAGACAATGGATTAACCGTATCATCATCACTAACCCACTTTGGTTTGTTGATAGCAATCTCGCCTCCGAACTTATCCTTACTATAGTTGCAATATCTAGTGCTTTGTTCCGCTACGGAATCTACACGATGTCTGTTAGCCTCTCTACTTACTGCAATCTGTGTAGTAAATCGGACTGTTATTCGCTTCTCATGCCATTCCGTAGGCTCGCAAATATAGTCCAAATCCTCAAACCAGTTATTTTCAACTATCACTCTGTAGTTAGTTGTGATATAGTAGTCGCTGCCAATCTGCATCACCTTTGAATATTTGTTCTCACGATAGTGCTTGACCAGTAGAGACTCCGGAACAAAGAAGTCATTATCGTAAGCAACATGGAGATAAATTGTTCCATGTTCACACATGGCAAGATGATTGCTGCTTACCATACGCTCAACGAAAGGCTTTGCGCTGTCTTTATCTATCTTCATACTTGACGCATAACATGTGCGACCGCACAACTCTATCTGTTTATAAACTCCATCCATGCCCTTGCCTTGGGATAGGATTTCATATCTCGGTTCTAATATCTTCATATCCTTATAAGTTTTGAAATTCGACCCCAAAGATAACTATTATATTCCACTCTACCAAAAATTAGAATTCAGTTTAACAACACTTATCTATATTGTGAAAAACAAAAACTTTCTCCATAAAAAAAAGGAGAGTGCATCACGCATTCCCCTCTTACTTTAACATGGCACAAATTAAGTTTACAATCTACTCATCTTATCTTTCAATTCGTGTATATCATTGAATGCTTGCAACATAGGCTTATGCCATCGCTCTTGTCGCTCATCAATCGACTGCAAGTACATTAAGCTTTGTGCAAGGATAGTTCTACCCTCATCAACAGCTAACCAAATATTTCCTACATTTCCCATAATGGTATTCACGCTAGCCGTCAATAAGCTGCCCTCTGTACCACCATCACGAGCCGCAATAGCATCCAACTTGGTATTTATGAGCTTTGTTTCCTCATACGTTCCCTCTGTGGCAATTTGTACCGCAGTGAAACGACCATTCAACTCTTCTCCTGTATCTTGACTCATTGATTCGAAAGAACCGGAAGAAGCTGACTGCTCGTAAGATTGCTTGTAACCAGTTATTTCGGCTACTTCATCTCTAATCTTCAGTCCTTCTTGAACCATTTCATCGTACCTTCCCTTCAATTCATTAATATCCGTCTGAGACAATTTGCCACCATTTGCCTTAGCTCGCTCCGTCCACTCATCATAGAATGCTTGCATATCATTACCCAACAAATCATCTACCTTAGCTTTCAGAACGGCTTGCATAAGCATCTTGGAGAAATTATCAGAGAAGTCCTGAGCAGAGGAATTCATATCCATCAAAGTATCTATGAACTCGCTCTTTAAACTATCAAAAGATATTTGCGTCAAGCTTTCTGCTAGGTCATCAGCAATATCCTCTAATGTTCCTGCCTCAGCCGCATAATCTTTCAACTTTTCGAGGACTCTTCCTCCATAATTTCCCTTACCAGTGTTCTGAATCTTGTTAACAATATCAGGATTTTGCAACAACGCATTAGCTTCATCAGCAGACCGTATGTCGCTTAGGTTTCCATTCCATTGTCTACCTATCGCTTCAGACACCTTATTGATTTGCTCTTGCGAAAATCCTCGGAAATAATGGTTAAAACTTTTATGAGAGCCATGATAACCCATTTGCGCCACCATGATGTCCTTTAGGTTTTGCTCTTTTTCCTTTTGAAGTTTTTCAGCTTTTTCTGAGTCTTCTACGGCTTTGATACCACTAGTCTTGTCTATAGAGTCACGTAATCTGTCTATTGCATCCGTCAAGATTTCGTTCCTAGCCGTCAATTTGTCTATAGTCCGGTTTACTTCTTTTGCGTTTCCACCTACTCCAAACAAACTATTGAAGCCACCAAACGAGATTGTATTGAGAATATTACCGATACCGCTTACCAAAGACCCTCCTATCTGTGTGATAAACTCACCACTTAGAATGTTCTTCAATATACCATTGACCGCATTCAGAACTGTATCAATCAAGCTGCTAATCAATGTTCCGATACCATCCTTCAAAACATCAAGTATCGTCAAGATGGCAGATACGATTTGACCTATTAGTCCAGCTTTTGACAATCCTTCACTTAGCGCATCACCAGCTTTCTTGCCAGCGTCTGCGGCTGCGTCTGCGGCTTCCTTGCCCATATCCTTCAGACCATCAGCCGCTTTCTTAGCCTCATCCAAAGCTTTCAATCCGTCAATTCCACCTTTAAGTTGGTCGAAACTATCCCAAAGAGATGCCAAATCGGATAGTCCGGAAGTTGAAAGGAACTCATGGATAGCGGAAATCGGTTGCGTTACATTCTGTGTGGTTTGTGCCAACTTCTGACCACTTGAACGAACCTTTGTGTTAGCCGTAACTATCTTCTTGCCGGACTCCGCTAACTGACCTTGAACTTTATTCAAATCATTTTGCAATCTAGCTTGCTCTGCGACATTGCCCGATTTTTTCGCATTCGCTATCTGATTTTGCAAATCCTTAATTCGAGGTATAAGCTCGGTTTCCGTTTCCGTATATTCCTCTTGTGCAATTTTCGCATTCTTCAGAGCCTCCTGATAAGCTACAACGTCCCTTGCAAGGTCTTTCCAACCCAAATCACTTGTATTGCCAATCGAATTACGGATATTCTGCATAGCATCAACGATACTCTTCTGCTGGTCTGCTCCCAAATTTTGAAACTTATCCGTACCTACGAACTTATCCAGATCAGCCAATAAAGGAACAAGCGCATCTTTCATAATGCCACCAACATTTCCGAAGACTTGATACCAGTCTATCTTCTGCATAATAGCATTAGTCTCAACCGAATCCGTCTCTTTCTTCTGCTCTTCTTTCAAAGACTTTATCTTCCATTGCTTGTTTGAGTCCGAATCCGTAGAGTTTTCAACCTCGCTAATCCTCTTAGCATAATCGGCAGCAATAGCTAACTTCTGCTCCTGGAATGTGCCATAAGTCTTCAGATAATCGTACATGCTTTGCGCTTCTTTAGCAAGCACATCCTCATTCTGCTTTACCGCCTTATCCCGAATTGCATTCATCTGATTAGCAACACTCATGCCTATGGTCATCTCCATTCCATTTACCTTAACCGGATTACCATTGCTATCCTTCATGGTTTCATTCAAAACCTCATTCTTATACTCTTCATCGGTTTTGCTCTGTTTCCACATATTAGCCTTACGACCCTTGCCGGAATTAACCCAAACAGCTTGGTCACGCTTTTTCCTAGCCTCAACCAATTTGTCTATACCTTCTTCTACCGCCTTTCTCTCCTTGTCGGCATTCTCGGTAATCTTAGCCAATTCCTTGCTATAACCCTCATTCATCGCATTGATGCGGTTCTTGGTCATGTCTTGGATAGCTTTCTCCGAATAGGATGAAATAGACTTGGAATAGTCCTCCTCAGCCTTCTTGCGTTCATACGCTCTTGCTTGTGGGTCATCCGTTGCACCTGTTTTCTTAGGTGTAGTTTTCTTTGTCGTTTCCTTCGGCTTATTTGCGTCGGCTTTTCTTTTCGCCTCTCTATCTTTCAGAATAGAACCAGCCATAGCTACATCAAGCCTATTGGCATTTTCGTCTCTTAGCTGATTTCCTTGTTTTGTCAGCAATTTACTTCCTTTATGATTAGTTCGGTATTGCTCTTGCCTATTTAAATCCGCCTTACGTCTATTAATCAAAGATTGCAACTGCTTATCCGTTAAAGATTTCATCCAACTTGGTATTTCTGTATCATCATAATGGATTTTTAAATTTAATCCATATTCCTGATTCCATATAGAAATAAGCTGGTCTGTTGAGGAAGTTAAGGCATCTATGCTTTGTTTATTTTGCTGAGCTACCCATTGTGACCTAGCCTGTGTATTATTCCAATCTACATTTTCAGCAGCCGCCTTCATTATCGCATCCTCTGCGTTTTTATAACTTGTCTTTAATTTTGCAAGATTACTCGTATGCTCCAATATCGAATGGTCAGTATTCTCTATAGTCGCTATATTGTAATGTTGTTTTTCTAAGAACGAATCAATAGGCGCAAATGTCTTTTTAACTGCATTTGTGTAAATATTAAAAGCATCTATATGCTCCTTGTAAGACAATGTGCTATCATCTACTCTTTGCTTCAACTTAGCCAGCCTATCTAAAACCTCATCTGTTGCTATGGAATTATACATCATTTGTATTGATGTTATATCTTCCTTATCTACATGTTGCCCACCTTGATACCAATGACCGGATAAGTCTTTGCTAAAATTGTCATCTTCTTTGTTTCTTGCTTCTGTGTATTGGGAAGTGGCAGACATTAAAGCATTAGCCTTTTCTCTTTCAGCATTCTCCAATTGTAAAGTTGCAACAAATTCATCATGCTTCCCTTTAAGTGTTGTTAAATTATCCTTTTCGGCATCACACTTAATCCCGAACTGCTCGTATGTTTGGATAAGTTCTTCTTTAGCTTTGTTGTAAGCATCAGTTCCTTCCTTAGAAGACCTCATTACGTTAAGCAAGCCATCAACTTTCGCCCTTGTGTTTTCAGCAGAATCTCCAAAATGCTTTGTGTCAACAGAAATATCTTCCTCTTCACCTCCGAACATTGCAACGGCACTAGCAAGCGTTGTTACCAATGTTATAATACCAGTAATCGGATTTGCAAGCATAGCAGCCCACATTCCCTTTAAAGCCATAGTTGTGGATTTTACCGCATTACTAAGCATTAATTCAGCAGTTGTCATTATTTTAACACTTGCTGTATGGATGGCATTTTTTACCGTTGAAGCAACCGTAGCTAAAGTACTAGCCTTTTTCGTAGTCGTATTGGTAGCTTGACTAACCGAATTCAACTGCGTTTGTAGTGTCGCTTGTCTCTCTTGTAATTGCTCACGAATAAGCGCAGCTCCTCTTTGCTGACTTGCAATTGTCGAAACATTTGTTTGCGCAATATTCACTTTCTTCGCAGCGGTTGCCAAACGTTCCTTTGCTTCTAGTGCATTCACGGCATTACCCTCGGAGTCAAAAGCCAAGTTTGCACCATCAGCGGTTTCTTCAACCAATTTTTGAGCCTCAGCAAAGGCATCTTGGGCATCTTGCAAATCATTCAAAGCTGCTGTATATTGTCTAGCCAACTCTACATCCCTATCATCAAGATTTGATATTTTCTCCGTGGTAGTCTTCAAATCATCTTTAAGAGATTCTATCTTTTGTTGACGAAGTTCCTCTGTCTTTCTTTTTTCTTCATCAAGCTCAATCTGGCTTTGTGCAGTTGCTTGTTGCTGAGTCTGTAAAAGTTCACGTTTCGTCTCTAGTTGTGAACGCATTTGTGCCGAAATAACGCCCTCTTGCTCGGCTGCATCTAACCTTGCCTTTACAAAATCATCGGACACAGCAGTATCTCCAACAATACTTGCCAAGTCTTGTTGTTTGCTTACTCGCTCTTGCTTTTTGTCCTTACCCAGCGACTTGTAGTTTGAGTTCTCTAGGTCTTGCAAACGCTTGATTTCTGCATCAATTCCCTTCATCATATCATCGGCTTGTTGCGCTTCCTCAGCTTTGCGAATAGAAGCAGCCGCCATTAACGATGCACGATAAGAACCAACAGCTATTGTAGCTACACCAATAACTTTTATTACCTCTTGCCAATTCTCTACCATAGCTGAAATAATTGACAATCCACTAGAGAACACGCCATCGGATTTTTTGCCGATTTCGTTGAACGCTTGCTGGATGGAATCGCCAATGTTACTCCACTGACCCTCCAATGTCTTTGATTGTTGCTCCATCAAGCCTCCGAAACGACCGCCAGCTTGCGTCATATTAGCGATAGCCTCCTTGAAGATGTCTGATGTGACTTTTCCCTTAGAAACAGACTCTTGAACCTCAGTTGTGTTTTGGTGTAAGATTTTACCCAATTCTTCTGCTAATGGGACACCTCTACCCATGAACTGACGCAAATCCATTGTGAACATTCTTCCTTGCGAAACGGTCGTTCCATAAAGATAAACAAGGTCTCCAAGCGGAATGTTCAAGCCCGAAGCAATGTCACCAAGCTGTACAAGGGTTTTGTTAACATCTTTCGCTTCCGTTCCGTATGCCAAAAGTTGTTTTGCGCCACCCGTAATGCTGGACATATCGAAAGGTGTATGAGCTGCCGTTTGGATAAGTTCGTCCATCAATTGCTTAGACTTATCAGCACTACCAAGCATGGTATTGAAAGATATTTCAAGTTGCTGGAATTGGGAACGAGTATTAAAAACGCTACGTGTTAATTGTTCAAATCCTAAGCCACCAAGTAATGTTGCCGAAAGCATGTGAGCATCGCCAGTAACTCTTTGGAACAAACTAGTCATTCCTTCTCCAGCAGTCGGAGCTGACTTCATACGTTCTATCATTTGGCTCATGCTATCGGTCAACATATTTGTTGCCTCTTTTGCCGGATTTGCTGAACCTGCATACAAAACATACTCATTCCGCATATTCTCCAAGGTCTGACGAGCACCGACAGCACCTCCTTCTAAGTTCTTCAACTGAGCTGTTTGACCTGCCAAAGAGCCTTTTAAATAGTCAATATTCTTCTGCAAAGAATCTATGGATGACTTATCCGTTGTAATTCCAAGAGTTAATCTCTTGTTCGTGATTTGCTGTTGGATTTTCTCTATTCGGTCTTTGGTAGCTTGCATTTGAAGTTCATAGCTATAAACTTCCCTTGCGGCTGCTTGCATCTTCTTATTAAACTCAGAAGACATCACGTAAGCGGCTCTTGAAGCTGCTTGCGTTAAATCCTTTAAGCGATTGCTTGCATCTGCATATTTTTCCGTCAAATCCGCAACAATAGCTGGGTCGGTTGACTTGTTGGTCTTCAACAACTCAGCCCTCAACTTTTCACACTCGGAACGAAGTTTCGTAACCTCCTCGAAATTCGCTTTGATATTAAATTCTAACTGTGCCATCCTTATATGATTTTATTGGCAAAATTAGCTAATAATCAAAGGAATAACGAAAGAACAAAGGTGTGCTATTTCACAAAAAATTTAAGTGCAAAGAATAATGTCTAGATACAAAAAAGCCTTCCACATTCACATGCAGAAGGCTCTGAGTTCTTTATCTATTTCAACAATGAAGCCACACGCCTAAAAGGTAGCTGCTACCAAATCTTTTTTTATATTAAAATAGAACCATCATTTTAAATAAATCCAATTTGTAGTGATGTTACTAAACGTATAACTTTGCTTTTGAGCCTTTTGCGGCTCTTTGTCAAAGTCTGCCGCAACAAACAAATGCGTTCCGTATAATTCCATATTCATTGCTTTTGTTCTCTCATCGCCCTTATCTTCTTCCAATGGGGAAACTTTAGCCAATTCGCTATCAAAAGCATAAAGTTTAAAGAATAAGTCTCCTTTCTGTTTAGAGTATTGCACCAATGAGCCATAAGGCTTTTTTACAAAAACTATAGCATTATTCAACTCCTTGTATTCCTTACTACAGCTTTCCACATTTTTTTGCTGGTCTTCATTAGAATTTACACGCATCTTTTCCAAATGCTTTCCTAATGAGACATATACACTATCCAAAATCTTATATGCACCATACTTATCATAGAAGGCATATCGAGAAGAAACGGCATCCTCGAAATCGGAGCAAGGAACAATTTCATTCTTTGCGTTCATAGCCTTTTTATTCATTATAGCAGAATTCCAATTGATAATAAAATCCGTTGCTATGAAATCTAAAGAATATATCAATCTATTACTATTGAAGCGATAATCAGATAACGCCTTCTTGTAATTAGCCATTTTTTCAGCCTTAACTTGACTGAAATGGTACATATAGCCACCAATGCCGCCACCTATCACAACGATAGCTACGATGATGGCAATTATCAATTTCTTCTTCATAACTTCAATATTTTATAATATGTTTATATTATTTTCTTATTTACCTCTTATACCCACAAGCACTTTTATGCTAACATTCAACGACTTGTATTTTTATTACAGAAGTATTGTTATTTTACTTTTCGGCTTCATTGTACTCATAATCCCAGATGAACAACTTGCCTTTGACGTTTCTAATCGGCTCATCGAACAATTTAGCATTCTTCAAGAACCAGTGATACTGAAAATCTTCAGCAAACGCATCCGGATAAGCCTCATGGAATTGAATATCATCCAACTCTACGCTGCCGATAATGGATGACGTTGGCAAGTCTTTGAAGTCTGGAATAACAATACCATGCTCTTGGCAATATTTCTTCATTGCGCTCTTCTGCCATCCGTCAAGTTTTTCGGGTTTGGCTTGGCTTGCATGAATAAGGAAACGACCACGGAACTTTCTATTCCAGGTTCTGTTTTCAATGGTCTTGCAGCCGATAGCGATTAACCAAGCATACGGCTGGCGAATAGATAATACTTTCATAAGCTCATTGTTTTGTTGTTTACATTCGCAAAGGTAATAAAAACCTTCGAGAAATGCAAGAAAACTCTAATTTATTTTCATCTTTTCTAAAAATAATCTTGAAATAATTTGCATTCTCAGATATTTCAACACACTTTTGCTTGATGTATTCAGATAAATAACCATCAAGTATGTTTCTTCTGTACTTAAGGAGGTAAGAGGTTAGATCCTCTTCAGTCTTTTCTTTGAGATTCTGTCCCAATCCGGTTTAAGCACATCCATCGTGCCGACCATTGCCTTATACTTGTCACCAAGTTCACCCTCGTTCATAGAGGAACGGAAAGTATACATTTTGTATCGTTCATGCTCTGGCACATATAGTCCCACCATCAAGGAACGGACTCCATCTACCTCCTGCTCCGGTGCTATCAATACAAGCCCCTCGTTCATGCTTTCCAACTTGAAAATCTTTGAGGTGACAACCTCATAATAGTCTAGTATATTCATATTCTTGTCTCCTATAATTATTTTGTACGTTCAAACACTTCAATATACTGGATAGAGCTACAATCAATATATTTACGTGTAAACACTACTGTACTTCCACTTCCAATCATAAGTGTTCTGTTCTTTGTATTGCAATTGAAAGAGGTTTCAACACCAACACTATTGAAGTCGAAACTTATCTTTGCTCCACCTACCAAGTTGATACTTCCTCTAAGACCTTTGTCCTCGGCTTCGCCTAATATCACATTCACATGACCTGCATCCATATTCTTATCTAATCAATTGTTAAACACATTCTTTACTAAATATGCGAATGATGGAATCGCTATCAATGTAATCTATACTTCCATCCGTATCATATTTTATCACAAGATGTCCCTCTACGTCTAAGATTACATCATCTGTAGCAGTAAACGTCTTTGTTTTCTTACTGAAGTTTATATGAGACACTTGCCCACTTACAAGTGTAATTGTTACTAGACGACCACACTCCTTTGCATAATCTAAGATATTTTTGATTTCATTAATCTTCATAACTATATTACTTTAATTCTTGTTCTACAATATCGAAATTATCCCACGTCTCACCTTCGCTGTCTGAGATATGGAAGAAAGAATCTGAGATATTGTATAGATAATCATCGCAATTCAAAACTCGCTTGTAATTCTCCAAAGTGTTCATCCCTTTGTGTCTTATCGCTTTTCTTGCCTTATCTATGGTAGAGAAGACTTCTGCGTCAACCTCAACTGCCTCACCCAGTCCATGTTGGTATGAAGATATTACTACATATACTTTCATCGCTTAAATCTCCTTATTCATTACGCTACCTTGAATAGCATTTCTTTGTCAATCTCAATCCATTGGCAAGAATCCTTGCGGAAGAAGATTTCACTCTTAATATGTTCACCATCCACATCAATACTATTACCCTTGCAAACAAATGTGTGGTTCTTTGTCAAAGGTACAAGAAGGTACGTTTTACCCTCTCTTTTGCGTTCTACAAGCGTTTTGTCCGTCCCACGGATAACTGATACCCTTTCGTTCTTATCGTCCTTTAAAACGCCTATTTTGTCTGTGTGCTCGATATATAGCACATTCAAGAAATTCTCATCCATTTTCTTTTGCACTTAACATTTTGTTATACTTCTTCTTGTTTACACCTCTTTTCACGGCTTCATAGAGCAAAGCCAAAGCAAATGCTTCATCCTTGACTTTCAAAGCCTTCAAGGTATCTCTTTTGACGTTGAAGTTCTCATCGACCTCGCACAATGGTACGTAGCCTTTGTGCTTGAAATTTCTTCGACCAATCGCCCAAATCTCATAGCCATCCGGAAACTCATTTGTTTTCTCGAAGACATAACCACCATCATTGATAAACTTTTCCATAACCAATTGTATTAAGTTCTTTACCTTATCTTTTCTTACTCCTCCCATCGGAAAGCGTTAGGGTCTTTTACTACCTTCTTGCTGGCTTCGTCCCACATATAGCCATCATTAAACCACTTTGGGGCTTTACCATTGATTACTCGTTTCGCCTCTGCTATGCTTATGTAGTCCGGTTCAACTACATTATCAATGCGAACGGCAACCTGACCAAAAACGTCCTCCACCTTGGTTATATGATGCCCTTTGTAGAACACTTCTTTCAAACACTTAGCGATTGTCTCCATATCTCAAATACTTTAAAAGTCCTTAACTAAAGGGGTGATTAAAGGCTCACCCCTATTAAAGCCTCGCCAAACATCTTAGAACGTGTATATATCTTTATGCAACTCGCAAGAAGTTGTAAGCCTTGAATTGTCTCCATGCGCCCTTTTCTTCATCCCAATATCGGATGCAATCTCTTGATGCTGCATGACCAGTACCATTTGGAGTGTAGTCAATGTGGCTCTGAAGGAGAGTACCAAAGGCTTGTCTTACCTCACCATTCATCTTCATAAAAAAGAACTCTACTACCTTGGTCTTCATCGCTGCCTCAAGCTTTACGACCTGCCAAGCCTGTTTCAAGCACTCAACCCAAGACATTGAACTTGATTTCAACTGATAGGCTCTATGTGCCAACTGCATTACCTTTCTCATCTTGTTCTTAATTGAAGTAGTCATATCCTCAAACCGTTTTACGAGTGCCGACTCGGCTGTATAACAGCAATTAATAGTTAAACTTTAAAGCCTTTATCTCTTAAAGACATTGCAAAGGTAAGTAATTTTTGGATAATAACCAAATGTTTTGAGAGAAAAATCAATATTTTACTTTATTTTTAACCTTTGTTATCTAATTATTACTTACTTTTTACAGATTTTAGCACATTATTACTTTATTTCTTTGTACCTTTGCGCCTAAATAATCAAAATATTACTTTATGATAAAAAGCAACATTAAAAGCGAATACCTTATTAATATAAGTAAACGCATTAAGTATTATCTAGATTTACGACAAATGAAGGCTAAATCATTAGCAGATGCAATAGGAGTAACCGCTAATGCTATTTCACTTATAGTAAATGGAAAAACAACTCCTAGCATAGATTCTTTGCATCAAATTGCTATTGCATTAAATGTAGAGGATTGGCAACTTCTTACAGATGAGCCATTGCAAAAGGTTCAACCAGAGCAGCCATCCATTCCGCAATCTCCGGCTATCATCTGCCCTCATTGCGGCAAGCCTATCGAGCTGGAGATTAAGGCAAAGGAGGGGAAATGATATTCCTCTCCTTTTACTCTTCTATTCTTTCTCCTTCAAAAAGCCTATACCTGCATGAACATTACCCAACTTATACCAAGACTGACTCAAAGTCATAACATAACTACTGAAGGATTCTTCCCCAATATCAAGGGTGAAGTCTTCATCTACATCAGGCTCTCCATGTCTTACGTACCCCTTATTCGGGGTGTATAGCAATCTATGATATGAGCCGCTCTCGCAAATATAAAGTCCGCTATTACGCCAATCTGAACTCCAAAATTCCGGTTTATTCACGTAACAAAGCATTACGTCACCATCGTAAATAGGAATACGATGACTTCGCTCATCCTTTTCTCCAACAAACTTTTCGCTATCAACATTGTCAGACTGACGGATAACAGATACGATGGAGTAACCATTTCCAATAAAGTCCGCTATATCAACATATGTTCTTTGCTCTCTAAGGTCAAATTCTTGTTGGCTTCTTACGCCATCTTTCTCAAATATTACAAGTATTCTTGTATACTTATCACCAAAATTGACCATACTTAGAATCAAGCCGTTGTTCATGTAAGACGCATAAGCTTCTTTGGCTAGTGTTAACACACGCTCTAGATATTCCAATGGCTTGTATCTAACTAACCAAGACTGACCTTTATGCATCTTTTGCAAGTACGAATACATGTTCATCGCCTCGCATTCATCTATTCCATGCTTCTTGCAGACCAACTTGAACTTATCCGGATAAACACTAGTTACAAGTCTATCCAATTCGTCCATAGCTTGCATAGCCTTCAAATAATCATTCGCTTCCATTTTACTAATCTTTAAGTTTTTCAATTATATAGCCACGACCTGTATAGGTGCAAGACAAGCCGATATACACTAGCTGATGTAAAAGCCACAATTCTTCAGTGAACGGCAATCTATCACACTTCACAAACTCATCTTCATCCTCAAAATCAGATGCCTTTTCCAATATTTCTTCCTTTGTCATTATCTTTAAATTTGTGCCCGAAAGCTGTTAATCCGCATCTTTTATTTTTTGTAATGTGTCAAGTATAACGTTTGCAATCTCAAACCTACCGACATTTGGATTCTGTGGAACACTATAACACAGAGCTTTTAAAAGCTCAAAACATTGATTATCATATAATATCATACGCTTACTTCTTTTGATTAAAATACTTTTCCAACTCTCGAAGAATGAACATCCCTCCTATCTTGAAAGACTGTTCTATCACTACTCGATGTTCCTTAAATTCGTTTTGGCTTCTCGAAAACCGAAACGCTTCGTTCTCTAGCATAAGCACAAACTTATTAAATTCTGCATCGGTCATTTGCATTCACCTCATTCCTTTGAGAATAAATCATCAATATAGAGCCACCCGTCTATAGGCATATTCTCAACAAATCCTTTCCAAGACTTGAATTCTTTGACTTGAGCTAATGAATAATAGTTGCCTACATTATAGTGCAGCAATATCCATTCATCATATCCTTCTGGCTCCTTATTTGTTTGATGCCACAAGTTCTTCAAGAAATCATTGATAGCCCACTCAGCACCTTCCTTAAAGCCTTCTTCAATTAATAAGGCTTCTTCATTATCACAATCCGTCACTTTGCTGTATCTTCTTGCGGCTCCTTCTATTTTCTTATCGTCTATCATAACTATTGTTATATTAAAAATGTAAATATGGACGTTCAAGAAAACTAAGTAAAACAGCATGTTCTTTATATGCAAAAGAATCTGTTCTTCCCATTCTCTCAAAGCGTTGCATTTGCCTTTTACAATGCCCTATAAGTTCTTTCTTAAAAGCTTCGTCCATATCTTAAACCTCCATATCTTTAGTTGTACCTATTAACTTTGCAGTCTCCTCATTGTAAGGAAGACAATATCCAAACCAAGCGTCTCCTGTACATATATATCCGTTATGTACTTTATAACTAAAGAAATCTATAGACCATCTATCTGCTTCGCTACATCTTACTACAACCTTATCAAATGGTTTCAGCTCATCAAACTTTGGCTTCAAATCAACAATCTGTTTCTTCTCAGCATCCCAAGCCTTGCCTCTCTTTTCGAGAGCAGAGAAGAGCTGTTTTTTCTCTTCTTCTGTGGCTAATCTTAAAATCGTATCTTGGAGAATATGACCATGAATATTATATTCTATAATTTTTGTCTTAATATTAAAAAAGACATGGGAATCAAAGCCTTTCCCAAAATTACTATACTCCCAAAATATTACTATAGCTGAATATTTATCCCAAGCCATTTTGATAATATCCCCATTCTTGAACTCAGGCTTTTCAATCTCCAAAGTTTCAAGGTTTAACTTACCACCACATCTTTTCTCAATCTCTCTTATATAACCATAGGCAGTATTGTTATCTAACTTGTCAAACTTAGCTGTTTCTGCATTTGATACATCTTCGTAACCATCCCTGCTATTAGAATAGCATCCGTTGAACTTTGTATAATCATCAGATGCCCATTCTTTGAAAATGCACTGAAATCCACAACTATTGACAAGCAAATCGCCCTTCTTCCAGGCGAACTTGCGCCAATCACGCATTTCTTTTGAAGGAAGAAGAATCTGTAAACCATCAAGACATCCTTTCATAGTTCCTAATTTGGAAAAACAAAAATGAGTGGTGGTATTAATATCTTTTTGCTTTGTACACCATATAGCTGTTTCTTTATCCGTTGTACTGATTGAATCTAACTCTACATTTGTATTATATAACCAATTATACAACTTAGTTCCTTGAGTCTTATCCTTAAGGATTACCGCTACATTAATCTTATTTCCCATATCTGACTTTTTTATATTCATTTATTCTTCACTAAAATATTTCTTAACAAACGCTCGTTCGGTGAGCCATTTCCCTAACCCTACTCTAAAGTAACGTTTTGCCTTGCCTTTCACAAACCCATATTCGTCACGAGGTGTATTAACACTCATGTATATCTTCGGAACATTATTCACAGATACATATGCGGTTATGTATTCATCCGAGAAAGCCAAATGCTGGACTTCACGGAACTCTACACTCTTAAAGAACATTTCCTTCATAAGCCTTAGTCCTTATAGATTGCATCAAGAATGCTTCTGAAATTCGGATTATCAATAACGGCTTGGGCATCTTCTTTGTTCTTGAAGTAAATAGCACCTTCGTTATAATCAATACTAGAAGTAATACCATATTCGCTGGTTCGCATAATATTATGCTTATATTCTTTAGAATTCCAATCCGGTTTCCAATCTCCATTATAACACTTAGCTATATCCATTAACTTATCCAATGCAACAATTTTCTCTACATTGCTATTAGTAACATTAGCAACGACAGGGCCAAGACCACGGTCTATTAAAGTAGATATAACATCCTCATAGCTGAAGGGTCTCTTCTTGAATGCTATAATGCCCGCTTTCAAGTCACTTTTTTCAATATCCACTTCCATTCCTTTAGGAATATCTATGATTAACTTATTATCTAGCATTTTCATTTTTCTTATGTTTCATTTCCAAAATATATTTTTTATTCACAACCAACTCGAAGAACTTATATTTAGCATGCATATAGTTTCGACCTAAATCAACTCCACCGACAAATTCTTCTCTATACCAAGAGATTGCCGTATATTTTACAATATCATGCTCTTCCGGATGATTCACACGACCAGTCCACACATCTGTGCGAACCAAATCGCAATACCCATCAAGTAATTTGGCACGTATCATTCTTGTGTTCTCCGCATCAATATAGACGTTTTTGTATTCCAAATCTACGCCTAAAATTTCCCGATTAAGCTTTGCTACATCCATATCTCATTAATCTTAAATCACTACGTTGAAGATCACTCGGTTTTAACGGATTTTTCTTCAACATTTTATTCGCTTCGTTTCGTATCTTGCGGCTTTTCCACTTCTTTGTAAGACGCATAGCCTTTAACAAACGATGGTCTCCGGCTAGCTTTCCAGCATCTTTCTTGCCACAATAATAGCCTTGCCTATAAGCCCAATATCTAGTCTTATAGACTTGCTTCATTATCTTCTTAGCTTGTCTTATTTTCATATCAACCTCACTTTCTATGGAAAAACGTTCCATGACACCAATCGCTGCTTTCAACATACTCATGTAGTTTAGTACATCTTCCTGCGAACATACCATTGAAATGTTTACAACGACCGCATTCCTTTGAAGTTCTCAAAATTGAACGAAACAAACTAACGTTGGCACTCGGCATATTTACCTTATTCCATCTGATAGTTGCTTTCTGATAGAGATTCTTTAATCTAGGAATGAATCTACTCTCTCCCTTAAATGTATATTTGGAATCGAAGTAACGTGTGTCCGTTCCTCTCTCCATCATATTCAAAATTTTCTTAGCTTGTCTTATCTTCATACATTACTTGTTTTATAAATTTCACATGCCCCCTCATAAATAGTGTTATTACTATAAATGTCATTATATTGCGAAATAGAAATTAATCCATTTACCTTCATTTCCCGAAGAATGCCATCATACACACTTTCTATTGCTCTTCTCTTCAATTGCTCCATGCCAGATTTGTCACGGCAATAATATTGCATTTCAAAGCTTGACATTGCAACTCTTGAATGAAGCTTAATAACTTGTGGCTTTATGTATCTAACTTCTATCTTTGGCTTGATGCCTAGTTTGTCAGCTAGCCATTGTTTCCATTTCGGTTTTACATCTTCTCCATCCAAGCAAGCAAGTAATATATAAATAAGACTAACACTTATATATAAAATTACAATTTCCATATGCTACTTATTTTTATCTCCAAATAATACGTGTCTTCGATAAGGGAAGAAATAGCAACGTTCTCCTGGACACCACCAACTAGGAGAGTTCTTCATGCATCTACGACATAATGCTATATTCTTCTCAGCTTTTTGGTTGTCACGTTCAAACTTTCTTCGTTCTCTTCTTGAAAGAGGAGGAAGATAAGGATAAGACTCTTCCTTAAAAATCTTTGTGGCTAAAGCATTCAGTCTTTGAGCTACTATTTCTAATATCTTTTCTATCATATGCTACTTCTCATTATCGAATTTGTTTCCAAGAACATACAAGTCGCAAATATCTACAGCAATATACAAAGGCATTATGCCATCAATAAAACATTTTCCACACAAGCAGAATCCATAATCTTTGTATTCAACATTACAAATTGTCTCTTCCCAATCGTCTGTTTTCACAATGTCATTTTCGTAAACTTCAACTCCATTCTTATCTTTCAGTCCAGTATATTGACAGACGGTAGAGGGGTCGACTTCTTCTTTGTTGCAGATAGAATCATCATACCACTCGATGAATGTTCCGAAAGGTGACTTTACCAAATAACCTTTTACCCATTCGTCATCACTCAGTTTCTTTGCCTTGAATAAAATTGTTCTCATTTATTTTTAACTTTATAAGCAACACTATTAGTATGCTCTATATGTTCGTTATTACAACAATATGGATAGAAATATTTATCTGCTCCATACATAAGTTCTTCTATAATATTATCGTCACTATCATTGCACTTAGAATCAATAGTAACTCTAATATTTACTTCGAATATTCTTTCCATAACTATTCTTCTTTAAGTTCTAACTCTTGCTTGATTAGTTTTAGAAAACTTCTAGCGTGAACAACAAGAACTTTCTTATTTCCTGCGTTCATCATTCTAGTATAGTTTTCAATCATATCATCAATAATTGTTAGTGCCGATACTTTACTCATATTTTTTCATATTTAAATCTTTAAGTCTATCCTTATAGAAGGAAGGAACTCTACTAATCTGCCACCAAGAACAGCATTCGTCACTCCAAGGTTCAATCCACACTGGTTCTTTTGTGTCTTTATCTTGGCAGTATACAATTCCACGTACTTCATCATTAAGCAAGAAAGCCTCTACATCAAAATCCAAATCGTCTAATGTTGCATAAATCTTGCAATACTCATTACGTTCCCTAGTTCCTTCCCTTACGAACAACTCAAAATCATTGAATAAATCTATTTTTAGTATCTCTAAGTTATTGCTTTTAACAACATCTAGAAGAGACTTTTTGACGTTCATTTTGCTCATTTTCTAAATTTTTTTAAAGGGTCATAAAAACCCCACAGAAAAATTATTCCAACATACGAACAAAATAATAATACGATTGCTACAATGCATCCTACGACATATAGTAGCCACATTGGTATTGTTATAGTCATTGCTTATCCTCCTTAGTAATTGATAATCTTCTGTGTTTTGCGCACCTTGGCAAAGAACTCCATGACTTCTTGTGGAGTTGCTTCTCTACAGCATCCTTCCTTCATCCAGTTACCAATGCCATTTGATTTTTGAATCATTCCATCAGAGTCCGCACCAATAATCACACCATATCCATCAGCGTTAATAAAGCCATCATGGATAAACACTTTGCCATCACCATCAACTAAGATAGTACCTGCTTTATATTCACTTAATCTCATATTCTCTTCTTTTTACCCTCTCCCTGTTGCCAAGAAGAGGGTGGTTAGTTAATTATTTCGTAAATTCTATAATATATTGTGCAAGCACAGAGCCTACATAACATAAGGTCATAAGTATTGCTGCCACTGTCGCAATTACAATACTTACTGTTCTCAACTTTGGCGTTTCTGACCAAAATATTGCACTAACTATCAGAAAGATAGTTCCTAAAATCGTTAACAATACTACCATATTACTTATATTTATATCCCATAAGGGATAGTTATTTACTCTGGTATCTTCGTTGTATATTTATCAGATGATGTGTAGAAATATATAATCACCATCTGTAGAAGTATTCTTAATATCACAAGAAATATCTGCTTTATCAAATACAAGTACTTCACTATCTCCACCCGTGATGTCAATGTAAGATTTTAAATGCTCTATCAACTCACTTGCTTTCATATTACTATCTGTTAATATCCTTTTCTCAATCTTATACAATAATCAATAGCTTTGATTGCTAACCAAATAGCATGCTTCTGCTTATCGTCAATAAGATTTTTTCTAATCTCAAATAGCGTCTTCTTTGCTTCTGTTGCATTCATATTACTATTTATTTATGTCTGAAGGAGTTAACCACCTAACATATCGCTAATGTTTAAATACTTCTCTCCATCACCTAAGTTTCTTACCTCACAGAAACCTGCTTCTAAAATTGTGCTATCATCGTCATATATCTTTGTGACGTGTATTTTGACTATAGGACAACAATCATCATCACTTACCTCAAAAGCAATAGGCAAGTCTCCGTGTTTTGCCTTGATTTTCTCTAAGCTTTTAACTAAATCACTTATTTTCATACTAATATCTTTTATGCCCGAAGGCGTTAATAAGTATAGCTTAAAATACGTTGTATTTGACGCAACAATTTTAAGGCTTCTTGTCTATCTCTTTGCATCCACTCATTACCTTGCCCCTGTTTGACAAACAAAGCTTTGCAAATGGCTTTATACGCATAACGTAAATCAACTAATTGTCCTTGCATATTCTATTTTTTATGCCCAGATGCGTTAAACATTTAACAATAATCTTTTGAGCTTTATTCGCAAATTTTCTTTTATCTTTTTAGCTTCACTCCAAGGTGTATATGTTGTAGTATAAAAATTATAACTACGTTCATCTACACAATGTAAGCCTGTTATGAGTAATTCCAACTCTTCGTTGGATAACACAACATTTTTATCCATACTGCTATTATTTATGCTTGAAGGCGTTAAACAATCATTCAATCACTTTTCGACTAACAACAGCTCTGCTTTTTCCTAGAAAGTTTCGTGCAGCCTCCAAAGAACTAAACTCAGCAGATGTAGACACACCGCTATCTGTTAATATTGTCATTGTACTCCACCAGCAAGGAATTCCAAACAAAGTATTGCTTTGTACACAATATATTTCAGTGCCATATGCTTTACTTCTTAAAACGCAATTCTATAGTCCTTTCCTTTCAGATAAGATTTCTTACTTATAATGAACTTCTCTAAATCTTCAAAATCTATCGGGAAGAGCGCACAATATTTATACTTTAACGTGCAGATGAATCTTCCGTCGAGCATAACATCAAAAATAAAAGTCTTCATTGCTCACCTCCTTCCTGCTTTGGCAGTATGTCAGATAAATAAGCCCACTTGATGATTTGGCATCTGCTAATCGAATGTCTCCAAGATTCCTCATTCCAAAGAATGGATTCTTTAAATTGTAGATAAGCATCGTTATCAAAACCAAGGGTAATAATATCGCTCTTGCTCTTATCTGGCTCTTTTGTATTTGGATGCCATAAATTCTTCATCAACTCATTGATAGCCCACTTAGCGCCAGCCTTGAAGCTATCTTTGCCCATAAGACAAATCATTTCTTCCTCAACCTCGCCACTATTGTATCTAGCATACTCTGTCTCAATATGCTTATTAGCAGCAGCTTCTATTTTCTTATCGTCAAAAACCATTTTATTAAGCTTCATAACCATTATTACGTAGTTCTTCAATTAAAATCTTAACATCTTCTATAGATTCTCTTGCAAGAGTTCGTAGATGAGTTCTGCGAACTGCTTCAGGTCAAGCGCATCTATTATCATGTTCATAATCTTCCCCTCGTTGTTTTACTTTATCTCTAAACAACTCGGCAGATTTCTCATACAAAAAATCTAATTCTATTTCAGATAATTTCATAATCAAACCTCCTCTTTAAATTCGGACTAACACTACAAGCCTTTATTTCGATTATCGAAAACATGATCACAAAAAATCTTCTTAAGTACTTTCATATACCTAATCTTTTATATCTTTAATATAACACCACTTTGTGATGTTGTTTCTCCTTACATAATCTTTCCAATAAACAAAACAGTAAAGATAATCAGCATCGTACTTAATACATCCATCGTCTCCATCATACCATTCTGTAAGAATCCATTCTTCGTATTTTGGAGCTTCTTTTGCAGAGTACCATTTAGTCATTGTTCACCTCCTTCCTTATCACAAAGCAATCTTCTTCAACTTTATTATGTAAGTAGTATAAAAGTTTTAACTTTGTGAGTTTTTCTAACTTTCTTACTACATATTTTATAGTATTAGGACTTATATAACCGTCAGTCCAACCTCTTTTCAAAAGCCATTTAGCACTCTCCTTGTAGAATAACTTCTTGCATTTTCGTTTATTCATTTTCAATCTCCTTCACATAAAGTTTCGTTAACATCGTCATTGTATGTATGAGTAACCGGATTGTACTCAGAATGTGTTGCATCTACCCTGCCTTTCCGGTTAGTGAAATAGATAGCATTTCCTTGGTCATAGAACCTGTATACTGTTATACTATCTACAACAAACAATTTCTCGACCTTGAATTTGTCAACAGAATCCGAGATTTGGACTCTTGTACCCTTACCTTTGCAACCTACCAAAATGGAGGCAACGGCTATTATCATAATTACCTTTTTCATATCAACTTCTTTTCTTCTTGAAGAATACGTCATTCATCGTACCCTAATATACTAAAGAACTCATCCATTTTTGGATTTAGATTGTTTGCCATTAACATATATGACGGAACGGAACGACCGATGTTGCACTCTAACTTCAATGCATGTATCATTACTGAAGCTTGATGGCTTGAAATCTTAACCATATCCAATCTGGAAAGTATTTCGCTCTGCGAATCTGCATTACGAAACACTTTCTTGATAAGACTTTCTATGTACTTACGCTGCTTGTCCGTCATTGCTCTTATTGTGCTCAAGAGACTCAACCAAAGCCTTCAGACCATTGAATGTAGCATCCACCAACTCCTTGCTATCGGAAGCATCAAAATACCAATTTCCAATAATCTTGCTATTATTTTCGGCAAACATCGTAATACTCGTATGAGTATTTGAAGACGACATCTGGATAGACTCCTTTGTTCTACCCATGATGCTGGCAATCTTTGACAACACCTCTACATAAACATTATTCTTTTCCACTTTCTTCTTACAGTTTTTGTGGTGTGTCTCACCTTTTTAAAATTAGTAACCTTGTTTCTTAATTACAATGCAAAGATACAAAGAATATCTGAAATATGCAAACTTTTTAATGTGTTTCTTTTATTCTTTAATATATCATAACATATAACACCGATAATTTACTGACGTTAACACAAAAATCCCCACCACTACATTATTATATATAGTGATGGGGTAAACATTTAAAACAAAATAGCATTATGGATTTCTACGATTACTATCAAACTAAATCGTCCACATAAGCCCATTTGTAGATGGTATTAGACTCGGTGAACTTCTTCCACCATTCTTCGCCCAAGAAATTCAGATGCTTGAAACGCTTACGAGCCTTAGTCAGACCGACAATGCGTCTGTTGTACTCCGGCAATTCTTCAACCGAATGCCAAGCACCTTCCTTTTGATATTTCATTCCCAACTCCAAGGCTTGCTTGGCTATCTGCCTTGCACCTTGACTAAAGTCTATCTTATCAATCAACAATTCTAAGTCCATAATCAAATAACTTTTATGTTAACTTTGTCTTCAAAAAACACTTCTAGCACTTCCTTGGCTTTTGCATCTGCTTCATCCAAGTCTTTGCATATGACTACTTGAACACCATAACCTATAGGGTTACGCAATTCATAACTACCTTCAGCCTTAACCAACCGGAGGAAAATATCTCCACCTTTGAAGCGGTACGAATATCCTTCTGTTGCCTCGTTCCATTGTCTAACTATGTTCCTCATCGCCATAATATCTTTTCACTTTTTCCAATGTAGCACTAGCACCCTCAATGTAGGCTGCGATAATGACATTTCTATATAGCTCACTATTTTCCTTATCAATTCCTACCAAGCCTTCTGTTGGTTTCAAAGGCTCAATTGTAAATTTATAAGCCTCCTCTACTATCCAGCTAGGAACTCCATTTGAAATCAAATTCTTACAATACTCGTTCATAATTATACCTTTTAAAATTAGTGGATGACAAGGGATTTAAACCCTTGTTGGGCCAATTCCTCCCCAGTGACTCAGTACACGGAATGTTTAATCAGAAAATCCGCTCCAAGTTTGCGAGGGTCGCATTGCTTTCAGTTGCCAATGCCACTCATCCGTTTGTCAGCGACAGATGCGAAGTTGAAGATTGCGCACCATTCCCAACCTTGCCCAAGGGTTTCTGCCGCTGACTAATAGGCATTTGCCAATGGTTGTCGGCAAATTTTAAGTGTTCACATCTTACGATGCGGTATTAACTATCTCCCTGCCCAAGGGAACAACCATTAGCGATAGGCTATTTGTAGTTATGAAACTTCAAAATAAAGCCGTGTGACTCCTAAGTTTACAATCCCGCCCCCACGCTGGGCATCACACGGCTTTGACACGTGGGTATTTGGTCGATTATGGAAATCCTACCTCGTCTTTCTTATATCATTCCGCTGCCATCCTGCCGACCAGTCTACCGGAGCTGCATTACAGCAGTGAAAAGATGTATTCACATTATACAAAGCTGCTCTGAACTCATCCAATTCTTCTGCCGTGAACGGACAATCCTTGTGTACTCGCCTAGTCATAATTTCACTACATTATAACCAAGCCGACTTGCAAGATCAAGGAACACGTTAAAGTATTCTTGTGCAAGTTCTGTTCCTGACACCACTCCATTCTCCATAGTGAAGTAGCGCTTTGTATTGTAAAGCGTATCTTCTAAACAATAAGTTTCTTTCATCCTAATCCTAATCAATAGTAAACAACCTTTCAATAGGTCTCTTTGTAATATTCGGGTTAAGGGAATTGGTTTGTAATATTCGGGTTAAGGGAATTGGTTACTTCCTTTTCCCAAACACATCTGACCTCCTGTGGCATCTGGTATTCGCTGATAAATACCTTATGACCTCTTCTAGCCATTTCCATGCACCATATATAGAATCTTTCGTAATCGAAATTCTTTGATACATCATACTTTTTCGTAGCTTTGTAAGGCAAATCGCAATATACTATACTATTATCCGGTATCACAAGTTCATCATAGCTACCACTATAGAACTCAACACCTTTGATGAGAGGCACATCACGCATTGTGTTTTCTATCTGTTCCCTTATGTAATCTCTTGCCTTTCCGTTCTTGCCGACAACATTATGTCCGCTATAGCCACCATCAAAGAAGCGACCATTAAAGCTCGCCATAAAGCCAATTAGTCCGACACCAGCCTCTGTGAAGAAATTATTCTTTCCGTGATAGCAGTCTCGTGCAAAGTTATACAACGTCTTACTAATATGGTTGAAGACAAACCCATCATTCTGAAGATACTTCCACATTTCGATAAGATACCTATTCTTATCGTTGGCAATCCTTCGATACGTGTTCGGAACATTCTCTATAACGCTACAGCCGCCACAGAAAGCATCTACAAACGTATCATGCTCTTTGTCCAGCATAATCGGCAATATTTCATGCACGATTCTAGCCTTACTACCCATATACTTCATCCTATCATCTTCTTTATCATTTTAACACCTCGCTTACCAAACTTTCGCTCGACAACAGCATTATAACTCACTCCATCTATGGAACACTCATCCGGATAGCACTCTTCAAGCCAATCTGTGAACTTCAGCAAGTTGAAGACCAGTTCTTTTCTTGCCAAAAGAAACCGCATATCTATAAACTTTCCAAAGCTTACACCGAAGATTTTCTGAAATTCGTTACCTATCGGCAAGAACTCACTAGGTTCTATTCTCATCAGCTTGCTTTCTTTGATGTTGTTCTCTCCAAAGGAAAGTCACTCTTCATAAAATCATTAATTCCTATATATGTCCGCTGCAAATCCTTCTCATCGTCTTTCAAGTCTTCCGTTGCATTGATAGCAGCCTCATTCAATGTCTGTTCGTCAAAGACACCTTTTCTCACCTTGTCGAAATAAGAAAGAATTTCTTTGGTCATCAAATGGTCTGCCAGTCTCTCGAAATCCTTATCCATCACTAACGCCATGAAGTCATAGGAGTTTTCAAAAGCAAGTATTGGGGCAAAATCCTTGAACGCTTGCATTAAGTTAACGTGCAATTCTTCAAACAGCTTACGGATGATATTCTCATAAGTTCCCAGACAAAGGTTGGTGAGATTATAAAGGATGATTGCATTCGCATAGACTCCCGATTTTTCACCAATTCCTAAGTTCTGTAACCTCACCGCAATCTTATCTCGCAATTTATACAAGTCTCCACTGATCTTGTCATAAAACGTCATTGCGAATTCGTTATTGAAATCTGCATTAGGAACATAAGCGTCATAATACTTAACCACCTTGCGAAGGTTCTTCTTACAGTCCACCCACTTCTTCTTAACTTCAAACCTAACGCATTTCTTCTTCAGAATACTCTTTTCGATTTTCTGCATGAAGCACTCTGCCAACACCATTTCAACATAGACATATTGCTGAAGATAACCTCTAGTAACAATCATAACCTTGTTTACTTCGGTTTCGGTCATTCCATGCGGCACACTGATAATTATCTTCTTGCCACCTACGTTCAACAAGACTCTTCTGAAACAATTAACACTAGGCATGATGTTTTCTATTAGAATATTCAACAACCTTGTTATAGCACTCTGTCCTTACCAAATCCTCGACCTTATTCAATACAATAACATCATGGGTATCATTCATATTGACTTGTGGACAGCAAATCTGATAAAAATACTTTGTCCTGATGGTAAAACCAAGCAACTTGATTTGTTCCTTGAATACCCGACCGGACACCACCTTATCAAGTTTTTTCTTGCCTTCGAAGAGATTCAAACTCTCCTCTCTACGATATACAATATCGGTATTAACCGAAAAAATCTTTCCGATCATAACTATTCCTCCAAATTTCTAAGCGTTTCAAGACTCTCATCATTATCAACATCATAGCCGATATGATATTCGTTACCAATTCTTGCACCAATGTATACCTCTTCAGCATCCAAGATATAACGGAACATCTGTTCACGAACCTTTATCTGTTCTTCATTCAATCCAAGTACATCAAAGCACTCTTCCTGCAATGACTTATATGGTTTCGTTCCCATATATGAAACATAAGCCAGCTTTCCGTCCTGATGCAATGGCTTCCACTTCTCCCACCAATGGTTACGGTACTCCAAGATACCTCTTTCTACTCCATCGGCACAAACATGTTTAACTATTCTAACTTTCATTATCTACCTTTTTTAAAACCACTTTAACTATCTTCCCATCACACTTGAACACACGAGACTTAATCTTATATGTAAGGTTGTTAATCACAACTTTATCTCCTACACAAGGCAAAAAATGGAAATCGTAATTTTTCCAAATGATACTGCCTTCATACTCAAATTCAACCATTTTTATGCTTTCTAATACTTTTTATATTTATCTAACATTACTGAATTAATCTCAGACCAAAAAGTTACAATTACGTCTTTTGAATCAACATTATGTTTCTGTGCTATAAAATTTCCAGCACTGACGAAATCAAAATAGCCATCAATCGTCTCTTGTGTACCAGTACATGTTCGTGTTATGCCTTTCTTGACATACTTAGCCACAAAATAATAGCATTTCTTCATCGCAATAACTCCCTAATAAATTCGTTACGCATCGGCTCAACGATGCTTGTGTACAAACTCTGCTTATCTTCCGGAATATCATCCGGTGTAATAGAGAACATCAACAAATATGACATCGGAATCTCCAATACCTTGCATATTGCATCAATCTTACTCTTACGTGGAAACGTTCTTCCAGTCTCCATAAACAACATATTTGTCTCACTACAACCGATAGCCTTACCAAGTTGTCGTTGGGTCAAGCCCTTGCTTACCCTCATTGTCTTAATCGCCTTTCCTAAATCCATAATAATTCAATTTTCGGAAGCCCTTACTTCCACTAAAATGTTATTTCTAATTCTTTTTAAAAACTTTATCGTTTTGGCACTCACAGCTTGCGTTTCATGCACCTTTACGCCATTAATTTTACGCAAAACAACATTACCATGCGTGCTGCCAAAGATAAAGCATTCCTTACCCTTCCAACGCACCATGTCGAAACGCTGAAAGCGGGACTTACCTATCTTATGAGAGGCTATCGTGCTTCTGCGGATGCCGCCCTTCTTAGGGTTGGCAACGTGCAACCTTCTCGTATGGCTAGGAACACAACGGCACATAAAGAAAGTACTCAACCTCATTGCGTTAATATTCTTAGCAATACAGAAAGCATCGGCTGCATGGGTCTTGGCAATACCATTCTCTATGCGAGTATGCTTGGTTACATAACCATAAGTCAAGTGAACGTTCTCAAATTCTTCCTTCGCTCGCTCATAGACCGCCCAACGCATAATATTCATAACGGCTGCATCACGCAAGGAATTTCTACGCTTGATTTTCAACTCGAACTCCCCACGATGGTAAGCCTTGTGACAAGTCTCACATAGAGTAACGAGATTACTAGGGGAATTGCCACCTGTCTTCCGGCTCTCCAAGTGGTGAACATTCAAGATTGGGTCTTTACTCTTACCCTTGCAATGAACACACTTGTTCCCATCCCTAGCCAAGACGTACTCCCTCACGTTCCAAAATCCCATTTGTTCACCCTGCTGATACTCCTCACCATTGATGTCTGGATTCTTGATTTTCTGAGCATCAAACTGAGCAACCTCGATTGTGGTCTTCGTAATTGGAAGTAACTTATGAACCAAGCGGATAACCTTCAAGTGACTCTCAATCTTTTGTTCAACACTGGGTGCTAGCCAACCATCCTTTCGCTTTCGATTGTCAAAACGAGACTTGCGATAACGTGTCTTGCGGTTTCGCCTTGTTCGTCTCAACTCCCTGCGAGTAGATAGCAAGTTCACAACATCAATTCTTAACTCAACCTGCGCTGCAAGCAGCTCCTTCTTCTCGGAACTAGCTGAAACGCCAATATGCTTTGAACCAGCATCAATGCCAAGGCTCACTTCCTGCGTATAGGTGGTGCTCTCATAATCCAACTGAACGACAAACGGAACACGGCTGACTACATGAGCCTTGCCGTGGCGAAGAAGATAGCCTATCCTCCCTCCACGCTCGCTTGGCATCAATGCCTTACCATCCTTGCTCCTTACGTAAATCATAAAAAATCAATTTAAATTAATAAATAAATCTCCCACCAAAGTGGGGTTGTGCGCCCATCGCCAATGTTATGGGGTGGTTTCTTGTCCGCAGCACCGCAGCTTTCGCCACTTTTAACCACGAACCGCAGAGGACAGAACTTGGACGGACATCCTGACGTGCCTATACATTCATCCCTAACGTAGCTCCCAATTCCATTCGAGGCTGAGGGTAATCCGCTCCGGACGATTGAATGGATAATCGTTCTAACCTAATGGCTTCTGAAACTTGAATTTTAAATTTTCAAATCTATTCTTTATTGCTATCATAGCATCCTTGACTCCATCTTTGTACCCAACGGAATATAATGTGCAATCATCCTCGCTAGGTTTTCCGGACTTGGATTTCAGAAACTCTTCTATCTCACGGAAGCCATGCTCCAAGAATCTGAGGAACATCGCATTCTTCGTGATAGCTGGTCGTAGAGTATCTTTAACCCAATCCCAGCCATCACCATAACCTAACGTAAAATTTGAACTGCCACAATATTTCACTTTCGGCTCATCAAGCCATTGTTTTAAAATTTCTTTCTTTGTCATTATCACCAGTTTTTATGGTGTGTCTCACCTTTTCAAATTAATAACCTTTATTTCTTAATTACAATGCAAAGATACAAAGAATATTTGAAACATGCAAGCGTTTTAATGTGTTTCTTTATTTTATTAATGTATTTTAATTATTTAATATGATTTCTACCATTTATTTTAAAGTTTTTACATTTTTCTCTTTCTCAAACACTCTTGATACTATCACCTGTATCCTTAAATTCGTCTTACCATGTTCTTTAACGTGTGCCACACGCTTTGTAGTTTTTGCACATTGCAGCAATTTCTGTCACTCTCTTCCCTTATACTTTCGTAGTGCTACCTTTCTTGCATTTCAAAATATTTCCTATACTTGTATTTTGTATTACCAAGAAATGGACGCAACAAAAACAACTTCTAAAATTCTTATCCATTTGACATTTCCTTTTTAAGTTTCTTTCTTTGAGCCAAAAACATAACAATCTCCTCGAAATCATCGCAATTCAAGAGCATTTGTCCAACATGCCATTCCGCTGCTTTCTGCTTGGCATCCTCCATGCCCTTTGCTAAGAATGTAATTTTCTTGTCTTGGCTTCGATTCTCTACAGTAACTTCAAGTGTACCATATTCAAGCTCGGTAGTCTTCATACTGAGACCTTCATCATATATCCTCAACAAATGATTAAAAAGATTACTTCTTTCCATTTTTCAGCCTTTCATTTTCTTGTTTCAACAAGTCCTCAAACTCCTTGCGCTTTGCTCGCATATTCTCGAACCATTTACTTGGTGTTATAGGACACCCCATAAGCCAATGGTCGAAGTTTGGAACAGGCAAATTGAACTCACTAGCTTCAATAGTATAATCGTACCACTTCAACAACTCTTCTTCTGGAGCATCCTTGTCAATATCAGTTACAATAGTAGCCATATCGAAAGTTAAATCACCGCAATTGGCTATTCCACCTGTATCAATCCAATATGTCTCCGGATTATCCAATCCGTAAAACTCATGCTTCTCACAAAATGCCTCCAAGTAAGCATTGCAAGCATTCTCGTAATCTTTCTTTAATTTTTCCCTATCCATAATCATAAATCCTTAAAAAGTTTCTTAACTTCGCTCTTCTCCACCTTTGGATGGGAGCACATCACAACTTGCGCACTTGGGTTGTGTCTTTCCTGCCATTCGCAAGTGTTACACCCCAAATCACCAACTTTATTAATTGCATTGGTGTATCTGCCTTTCTCACCATAGGGGCAATCGGTAACAAAATCCTTTCGTCCCCAGATGTACTCATCTATCTTGTATGAGATAGCATTTGCTTTCTCCTTTTTCTCGTTACTATTTAAAAACATCATATCGTCAATATTTAAAATAAGCATAGCTGACCATCATCAGCGACCTTAACATTACTCTCAGAAAACCAAAGTTCCTCCAATATCCTCTCCATGCAAGCTACAACAATCGAATTTCCAGCAGCCTTTTGAAGACTTGACTTCGACACTCCACTTTCAAGCATCTTGTCTATGTATTCTTCGTCAACGTCCATCAAACGGAAGAGTTCTCTCGGAGTCAAACGCCTAATGCACAACCTTGTCTCTCCAAGCACAACCAAGGAGTCCTTGCTCGCAGATGTAATGGTATTGGCTATATTCTTTCCAAGCTCGACATTTGGACTATGCTTTTCGCCTTTTATCCACTTCCCTTCAGAACGAGTTCTTATAGCTGCACTCATAGGCTCTTTCCATTCATTTGACACAAATTTCTCTTTACATAGCAGAGCATCGCTCATAAAGTACTTTTCGTCCACATTTTCCTCCAAGACATCTACCAAATGTTTCTTCAGCTTTGTCTTTCTCGGAAAATGATAATCTATCTTATCACCATCATTTCGTATAGAGAGCATGAAGACACGCTTTCTGTTCTGAGGAACACCGCAGTCGGCTGCATTTACCACCTTAGCATAGTTAACATATCCGTAGGATTCTAATTCCTTGCGCCACTTATTAAAGAACCCAATGAACTTTGTTTGAACCAAAGCCTCAACATTCTCCATCAATAGGTATTTCGGTCTCTTGGTAATAATGGCGTTTCTTGTGAACCAAAGGATAGAAGAACGGGTGTTACTTCCCTCCTCTATTCCTTCCTGCTTTCCAGCTTGCGAAACAGACTGGCAAGGTGTTGAATATGTCAGCAAGTCAAAATCAGCAACCTTGCTCCAATCTATCTTGGTCATATCACCAAAGTTCTTACCGGACAGACTAGGAAAACAAGCGTTATGCAAGGTTATTGCGCTTGGCTCTATCTCAGACCATCCGATGCACTCGTAATCGAAATCAGAATGTTTCTTCTTCAGTCGTTCCAAAGCCATCAGTTGAGAATCATATCCGGCACATAGTTCAAATGTCTGTATCTTCATGAAATATCATGGGTTTTACAAAAATCCTCTACAAAGCCGTCACCCCAATCATCCTCATGCCATATCTTTGCAACTTCAAGCTGTCCCATTTCCTTTATGGCCAACAAAACTTGCTTTATATCGTTTTCATACTTAGGCAATGAGTTTTCCATAATCGGAAATAAATCCTTTATCTCTTCAAAAGACAACACAACATAAAACGAACCACCTCCACTTGGCGTTACTTCAAACAAATCTTCAGAAAGATTCTTTGCGGATTTCAACCACTTCAAGAATTGCTTTCTACTACGATACTCACAATATAAATTGCTAAACTTTACGTATAGCTTATCAAAACCTAACTCTTTCATAATAAATCAAATTTATCTTTAATTATCTGTTTCAAACACCGTCTGCTTGCCTCGTCTCATAGCAAGATACTTCTCAGGAGCCATTGGTAAGCCATTCTCTTTTAATGCTTTCTCATATGCACCAAAAGCCAAGCAATCCGCTTGCTCGTTCAAATCATCACCATTATGCCCCTTTACCCAAGTCAAAACAACAAGCTTATCCTTTGCACACTTACGATACAACTTAATTAAGTCTGGATTCTTTATATCTGCGCCTATTTCCCAATCTGTATAGCGGAACATCTTTAATGCGTACTTAGAATCACTTCGAACCTCGACGACAGAACCTTTCGGGCAATAATTAACGGCTGATATTATCGCCAACATCTCCATTCTGTTGGAGGTCGTATGCAAGCAATGATGTGTCTTAACCTTTTCCAACTCACCAGTAGCCGTGTTCACAACGATATAAGCCGAACCGCCAGCCTTATGAGTGGAATAATTATCGCAGCTTCCATCGGTATAGCAAATATAGTTCGGAACTAATCTTTCCCTACGCAAGTCTTTCTTGCTATTTTTATCTTTCGCCTTCATTTCTTTGGCTATTGACTTGTGTAATTTTTTATTTTCGTTAATTTCTCTTATTTCTTCTGCTTTTTGTTGTATATCCAAACATCTTTTACTCTTTTCATCAAACTTCTTTATTGTTATTTTGTCGCTGCACTTATAAGTGTACTCAGTTATCTCGGAACAGGAGTACGAAGCTGATATTTGGTATTCACCATTAGGTAATTCTACAAAATCATAGCCTTTTGGTAAGTACACATACACATGGAACTCACCTCTGCATTTTCTTAATGCCTTAGTCAAAATCGGGACAAAACGACTTTTAGGATATACCAAAATACTCCGACTTGTTGCGACACTATCAATCATTTTTTCTCCTTCAAATGTGGCAAACGCATAATAATAACTTCCTTTGTCTCCACACACATTACCAGCTAAACTTATATAACATTCATACTTCTTCATAATCTCGTATATATAATAATAACACGTAATATAATAAGGAACACGTTAGCCTATTAAAGACTCCCTAAATATATATTCCAACTAACTACTAATATGAAAATGTCCAAAATAGAACTCGACCTTTAATCAGGTATATTGGTTAATCCTATTGATCCATTATAGTATTTGTTCGTGCCTTTTTTAAAAGCACCATGTCCCTTCAATTTATAACCATAGATTCTGTGCTTGATAGCAACAGAAGTCTCTCGGTCTCCAAAAGAGTAAGAGCAAGGTATGATTAAATAGTGCAGGTTGCCTACGTTAAACGTAAAGTTCCTACGACCAAACCTTTGCAATGTTCGCTCCACCTCTCCCTCGTTTCTATCATCTGCCATGTGCATTTCCGCATACGTGGACTTAATCTTACCTTTGCTGATAAGATTCTTCTTGATTCTGCATATAGAGCCATGTCCCATATTCACAACCTTTGCAAACGAGTTAGTAGTTAGTTGATGCCAAGCACAATTATTGTTTCCAACGTTAAAACAGTCTTGACGAGCACCACTAATAACCGATGTGTACAAAATATTGTTGACTATAGAATATAACTCCTTTAGCTTATAGTCCTTGCTAATAGGAATACGACAAACGTAAGCCCCTTGGAAGCGACCGCCCTTTTTATTGGGCTTCTTTTCTTTATCACGGAACGTATTCACGATAAATCGCCCGTTACCAAGTTCTGTAAAGAGTCCATCCTCCTTGACATCCTTTAGCAATTTTCTTGCCTTTGGATAGCCTACACCGAGTTTTTTCTTTACATCCTTGATGGTTAAGTTAAATATTACAGAATTTCTGCGTTGCATCTTACACCAAATGGCAAAGCAAAGAGTCTCCTTGTGCGCTTTCACTTCTTGCGATGACGCACCATAGGTATACTTCTTTACCAAGTCCATACGTATATGTAAATAATGCTTTCCCATAAATTCCTTATTTGTTTAACTTATCTGTGTTTCGCCTACTCCAACAATTATTGCCCATTGCTAACCTAGAGCAATCTAAGAATGTTTCGACTCAAAACAAGGATTCTAAAAAGAAATCCTTACCCTTCATTCGTCTGACACCGAAATCTAGGTAAGGATTATCGTGGTATGGCTTTCGCCACGGAAAATCTTATTGATTCTTGTAAGCGTGTCAGCACCAACAAAGCACGCTGCAAAGATACTAATTTATTTTCAAACTGCAAGGGATTTAATGTGTTATTCTACTCTGATTGCGTATTTTTAACAGATAACACAATTTTAGTTACGTATACAAAACTATAAATACATTAATCCGCTTGCAATTTTAACATTTTACACTCTAAGGCATTTTCAAGACAAAAAAAGAGCAACCTTGGCATATTTCCTTGCTACTTGCAAGGAATTGTTGGGTGACTAACGTGGCTGCGCCCTTGCGAGTGCTTGGGTGACTTGCTACCACTCCCCAATTCGGCAATGCTCTGCCGAAGTATATTCTCAGCTGCAAAACAAAGGGGAATACTCACGCATTCCCCTTCTCCATAAGTTGTTACCTTAAACCAATCTAAAACCTTAATAACTAAAAACCAACCTAATAAAATAACTTTTTCTTATATTTTACCGTGAGAAAGAAAATCATTGTAACCAGCATTAAGGAAACGACCCAAAAGGAAATCATACCGAATTTCCAATAGAACAAATCCCATCCCTCCAAGTCTTTCTCAATATATTCCTTTTTGGTCTGGGCGATACTCAATTCTCTATTTAGGCTATCCCTCTGAGCCTTATATATACTCGCTCGCTCTGCTATCTCCTTATAATGAATAAGGCTATCACGAACCTTGGATAGTTCCTTGCTGTCCCTGTATCTAATCTCTATATGAGTAGAATCCTTACCTAGCACCTTACCACTCTCATCTACCCTTGTCTTGACATCATCCTTGATGTATGTGGAATCCTTAACCTGTTTTTCGGTCTGCTCCCAATGATAAGATAGCAAGCTGTCCCGAATAAGATTGACCCTTTCGTTGATAATTGAGTCCCAATGGGCGTAAGTAGTAGTGTCTCGCACCACCTTTTCCACTTCTACATATCTTGTTGTCCGGCATCCGTACATCATCAGCATGATGAAGAAACCTACCAATATGGTAACGAGCCAACGCCACCAGTCAAATCTAAGCTCCATATCAACCTCCTTTTTGAGTGCAAAGGTACAAATAAAACCAAAAGGAACGATTTCTTCGCCCATTCTTTCTTTTTCAAAATTTCAAAAGTGAAGAAAAAACCACCACCCAATTAAGAATGATGGTCTTACTAATGCTTTAGTTGAGCCTGTGACTCGTAAGATTACCAAGTGATTGTCTTTCCGTTATTACATACGAGCTTTCCGTATTGTATATTTCCAACCCTGCGAAGCCATCCATGCAGGTTCACACTTTGCTTTGGGTCATTGTTCACAATCGCATTGAGAAAGGCAATTCGTGACACCTTCAGCTTATCGAACAACGCCCATTGACCTTGTTTGTATGAATTGATAGCAGCTAAGGTCATATTACCCATGATGCCATCAGCTTTTGTTCCTACGATAGTTTGAATCTTTTGTACGGCTCTGCTTACTCCACTATTATAAGCAAAGTCAACCAAGAGATTAGCCACAGACTGGTTGTTGATTTGGTCAGCCTTGCAAGCATCCCAATAATATTTCTTGAATATGTGATGCCATTGTTCATCGGTTATCTTCTTCAAGTCCGATGCGGTTTTACTAGCACCATAAACTTTACGGAACGTCTCTAGAGTCACGCCTTTCATTGTTGCGCCTCCCCTGTCACTCTTTTTGTTAGAATATCCACCCTCGAATGAGAGAATGAATGGTTTTAAAATACTTGAATCTGCCATAGTCTATTTATCGTTTTCGCATTGATGTTCGCCACGTTCCCCTATAGTCTTGGTAATGCCAGCCGTGACGAACAAACTAGCCACACTACCAACAAATGCACTTAACCCCATCAAATCGGTCTTGATAGTCCCATAAGTTACCACTTCCCACACTAAGATAAAGCAAACAACCAGGAGCATCAAGAAACCTATCAAAGTAACGGACACTAAAAAGAATGCCTTGCTTGAATGTCCGCTATTAACTTGTATGAGTAATTTCAGATACTTTATCATAACTTAATCCTCCCTATCAAGATATATCGCACTCTCTTCTTTTTCAACAAATGCTTCTAAAGAATCTCGTTTTCTTGGTGGTGTTCTAAGTTGACATCCATCCTTGATGCATCTATTCCATTGTGCCTCATGCAAGACAAGCTTCAAATCGTTCTTCTCGTCCCTAAGATTGCGTATCGTAATTCTGTATTGGTTGATTTCTTCATACAATTCATCTACTTTACTATTAAGATTAACGACCGACTCGTTGGAACGTTCATAGAGAGCCTTCCACTCATCGGCATACGATGAAATCGTCTTATTCTCTTCCTGTGATGCGAGTGCAGCCTCCTTTCGTTTTCTACTATTATAATATAGCAGCGTAGAGATTACACCTGACGCACAAAGAAGATTAATTCCTGTCTGTATCAATTGAATAGTTTCCGCTGTCATTTTCTCGTGTTTTTGTTGCAAAGATAGCAATTTATATATAATAATGTGTAAACAGTCTAACCGGATAACTACACAATTAATTATTGTGCAAATAATCAAATATTTCTTTAAACAAAGTTATAACAAACTAAATCATTTGCTCAACCAAGAATTTTTCCTTAACTTTGCAGAAAAAGGTGAGTCACACCATAAAACTGAATATACATGAGAATTATAGAACAGGAAACAATAGATTACATCAAAGCTCATATTAATGAGCGTCCAAGGTACAAGTTGGCTGAAAGAATGGGTGTCAGCGTTAAATTCTTGTATAAAATAATGCACGAATGCGATTGTAAGTTCGAGCAAAAAAGACTTGTTCCACAACCCGACAAGAAACGTGATGAACAAATCACAAAACTATATCCTGACCATTCGGTCAGAGAGATTGCAGTAATTGTAGGTTGCCATCCGTCTACTGTAGGCAAGGCTGCTAAAAGGCTAAAGCTTACTCATTCAGAAGAAACTATCGAAAGACTTAAAAAGAATAGTTTGGCTAACTTAAAAAAAGCATATGATAAAGCAACTATTGGCAAAAGGGTGAAAAGCTGGAAAAGAACTATACAGATGGAGAAATTCCGAGTTATATCTTGTATTCCGCAGCAGACGAAATTCAAATTTTCAGAAATGCCGATAAAATCATATCATGCCAAGTACCATCTTATAAATAAGTATGGGTATTTTGCGTTTGAAGGTGAACCATACATCTTAGGTTATGACCGGAATACTCGCAGAATGGATGAAGAATTCTACAAGAACAAATACGGATTTTCTTTTGAGGAGGACGAAGAATGCCAAGAAGATTAACACAAGAACAGATGGACTATATCAAAGTCCACATCAATGACTACCCACGAAAGGAAGTAGCCAAGGCTGCTGGTGTAACCTTACATACATTATACAAGTATATCACTATTTTAGGTGGTACGAAAATAGACAATAAATTGAATAATGAGACTATCCGCAAAATCTCCGACATGTACAAAACGATGACAGCGAGAGAAATCTCAGAAGTAACGAATATTCCTCAGTCTACAATATTAGGACAAGTCAGTAAGCTTGGCTTGAAACACGATGTAGAAACGATAAATAGGATTCGTAAAGAGCGTAACAGGTCTTTGAGAAGATATTGGAATAAAGAAAAGTATGCTAGTAAAGGCAGAAAGCTGCATATGCAATATAAAATGGATGAACTTAGAGTGTTGTCGGGTAAGCCTCAAGAAACTAGGTTAAGAATAAGAAAGCTCTCCCCAAAGGCTTTGAATGCAAAGATGTATTTGCGAAAGTCTTATAACTATTTCTACTCTAAGGGTGAGCCGTTTATTCTCTGCTATGACTCCGAGACAAAAAGACACCCTAAAGAGGAATACTATACTGAAAAATTTGGTTTCAAGTTTGTGCGTGCTTAATTTCCGTTTGCAGTTCCGTTTGCATTTTTCGTTTTCTGCAAACGGAATTTGCAAACAAGCATTTGATTTCATGCATCCGGAAGTATGACATTACCTCCTATCACCTTAACTACTTGATTATTAGTGATTAAAAGAAAGTTTGATAGAGTTATCTTATCTTATCCTTATTATTCGTAACTTTGCAGCCGTAACGTTACATAGAGTTAGTTTAATTAAGGTTTAACACAAAAAGATTATTCTTATGGAGACATCAAAAACTTATGTTTTTAATCCAGAGGGTTCAGGTAACAATGGAGGAATGATGAGCTTAATAGCTCCTTTGCTCCAACAGAGAGGCGTTGACCCAAACGTCCTTCTTGCGATGAAGGGTAATAACGGATTCGGCAATGGCGATGGTTCTTGGTTCATTTGGCTGCTCTTTATCCTTTGCTTCTGTGGTTGGGGCGGTAATGGCTTCGGCTTTGGTGGTCGTGGCAATGGCGCAGGTCTTGCCAATGAAATCAACAATGACTATGGTCGTTCCTTGCTTATGGATGCTATCGGTGGCAATCGTAATGCACTCAGTAATCTCGCTACTCAGCTCAATTGCACTGAAGGACAGATTCAACAAGCAATCTCTGCCTTGACAACCCAAGTTCAGAACGTGGGCAACCAAGTAGGCATGAGCGGAATGCAAACCATCAACGCTCTTCAGCAAGGTAACATGCAGATTGCATCACAACTCGCTGATTGCTGCTGCCGTGTAAATAACAATATTACGGCTATGGACGGAAACGTCAAGTTGGCTATGTGTCAGCAGACTGGCACTTTGCAGAATGCCATCAACAATGTAGCCGTAAGTCAGGAACGAGGTTTTTCTAATGTTGCTTTCGAAACCAAGGGTCAGACATGCGACATTTTGAATGCTATTAAAGATAGTACTCAGACCGTAGTTAATGGCCAACGCCAAGCAGAACTCAGAGATATGCAAGACAAGATAGACCATCTTCGTGAAGAGAATGGAACTTATAAGTCTTCTGCCATGACTTCGCAGATTGTAGGTCAAGCTATAGCACCTGTCAACGCTATGTTGGCTGGCTTGCAAAAAGAGGTAGATGGTATCAAGTGTAAGCTTCCATCAACTGTTACAACCAGCTACAGTCCATTTACTGCTGTTCCAAATTGCGTTGCTTGGCAAACAGGCTTATATGGTCTTAATGGTGTCAACAATGCAAGCTTTTGGGGTTAATTAGGAAAGGAGGCTGCTATGTTATGGATGAGACCTTTTGCATGGGTTAATCGTAACGGCTCGGCAGCTATCGCATCTACAGGCGTGGTGGTGAACACCGAAAATGTCGTTTTCTCGTTCAGAAACCACGCCTTCGTGAATGCTAACTATAGGGGAACTATCTTTGTGAACCTACATCAAGCTATTCCGACTGGTACGACAAATACGCTGCCAATCCTTTTCGAGACCAATGGCGTAACCCAAGCTGTAACTAAGTTCAACGGCAATCCTTTGACGGTAGCCGACATTGCAGGAACTGGAGTTTATCAGTTTTGGTTCGAGCGAGATACTAACACCCTTCAGCTAATGACGGGTATTGTTTAACAATTAACATTACAAAGCTATGTTTCAAGGACTTCGACCTAACAGCATATTTTATGTGCTTGACAAGGGTGAAAACCCAAGTCTTAAAATCGGACAGGTTGTGTCGGTCAGTAACCCACAACCTAAGTTCCCGACATATACTCCTGGGCAATTCAACCCACAACCAATGGAGACTACCGTTGATGTTGTCGTAAAATTGCCTAATGAACAAATGGAGTTCAAACAACTCCCATCCAATATGCAAATTGCAAATTCGGAAAACCTCGTGGTTTCTGAAAGCCGTGAAGCTATGGATGCGGAAGTTGAGGCTATGTATCGGCATTCTAAGGAGATTGTGGAAAGCGAGCCATACCACAAAAAGGTTATGGAAGAGTGCGCAAAGATGCGTGCCGTATTGAATCCACAAATAGCCAAAGACAGACAACAGGAAGAAGACATCAATAATCTCAAAAGCGAGGTTAGCGGAATGAAGGGAACTTTGACCGATATTAAGTCTATGTTGTCAGTGGCTTTGGAAAAAGTTAATACAAAAAAGTAAATCATTATGGGATACATGATAGAAATTACCGAAAACAAGGTAAATGAAATGTCGGAACTTGTAGAGAAGATGCTTAAGTATGGTGGTAAACTCATGCACTGCATTGATGAAATGGGGGATGACAAGTATGGACGAATGGGTCACAGAAGCCCAATGCCGGATTACCGAGACAATTGGGATGATGACGATGATGACCGCTATGGTGAAAGACATGGTGGTCGCAGAGGTGGCGGTTATCGCTATTAGTATTACACTTTGAGGTGGGGAGAAATCTCCACCTCCTTTAAAAGCTTTTATTATGGGAAGATACAAAATACCACTTGACGCATACGATATGAAGCCTGAAGGGATGATTGCATACCTTCGCTACAATGGCTGGCACTTCAATAAAAAGATGTGCGATTGGGCTATTACCTTAATTCGCAAGACAAACGCAACGACTGGTAAGCTCGAAAAAGTTGAACCGACAGAAAAAGATACAGTCGAGGAACTTCTTAAAGTCAATAACGTAAAGTTGGAGAATGCCGACAATTACGATTTCGTCTATGTCGCAAACATGGCTAGAGCCGATTTCTTTAAGTCCTCTTTAAAGGACGAAGCTGCTTTGGCTCAATTCATTAAGGATATGGTGGATGACCCAGACCAAGCGGACGGATTTATTTTTAATAGATTTTATGCCGATTGCAACCATAATGGTATCGGCATTCCATGGGATGATGTATTATGATTAAACAAGAAATTTACTTGGAGAAATACGATTGGAATGTGATTGTATGTCATGTAGCTAATCAAGAAGAGGTTGACGAAGCTATGGACTTACTAAGTTCCATTGATTGTAAGGGGCAACCATTATTGGATGCATACGACCACATTTCAACCGATTCTTCAAACAAAGGATTGACATACACAAATGTTTCAAAGAAAACAAGTGTTGTGCTCATTTGCAAATCTACTTCTGAAGGTGAGTATATAAATAGTTTCACACATGAAATGTTTCATGTAGTAGCACATATATGCAACCATCTGGGAATAGATATGCAAGGCGAAGAACCATGCTATCTTATGGGATGGCTCTGTCAGTCGATATTATAGAAGATTTCCTTATAAGTTTAACTTGGTGGGCAGACCTTGGATTTTTCCATCTGCCCTCCTATAAAATTACAAGAATATGAGTTGTTCGAAAATCAAAAATTACCTTTATGAACGTTTTAATGAGGATTTTAACGTTCTATCTGAGAATGAAAATCGAGTTATCATTACATTTGATGATAATGACTTGTCGGTACTCGTAAACAAGATGGAGAATAAATTATTCATTTTCGTTCCGCTAACTAATATGCATTCGTTTGAACATCATCCGGATTGGATCTTGGTAGATGGCGAACGCATCAATAGCAACCTATTTTGGAAGGAATGCGGCAACCAAGTGATAGAATATCAAGGTGATGCCCCTATAGCTATCAAGCAAGACACCATAGAGAGAATTGTTAATGATTTCATTAAAAACAGATAACGTTTTAAAATTTGCATTAATTTATTTGCAAGGCCATCTTTTTTGTCGTATCTTTGCATTGTAATAAAAATGGTGAGACACACCGGAACAACTGTGTTTTACAAACTTAATTTTCGTAGATAAAGATATTAATATATCAATATAGAAAAAAGCAAAATTATGACAGAAAAAGGATATTTAATCAAGAAAAAAGTATTATTCATTGATTTAGACGACACGATTATTACAACTATATCAGGAAACACCTTTCCTACAGATGTAACAGATTTCAAAATCCGTAAAGAGGTTTTGGATAAGATTGTAGATGCATTCCCTACTCTTTACTATGTGGAAATAGTCTCAAACCAAGGAGGAATCCCTCAATTTGTTGACGAACAGGATTTCATCGGAAAGATAAAGGCTATTGAAAGCTTTATGCAAAAATATCTTCGCAATCATACCGGACGAAATATCTTCGTCAACTCTATGTATTGCCCATCGCATGCAGAGATAGGAATGAGAAAGCCAAATACAGGAATGCTTGAGTCGTATTCTTCTTGGAAGAAAAGTGAGCTGATAATGATAGGTGATGCTAGCGGAAAAGAAGGTGACTTCTCGGACTCCGACAAACAATGTGCGGAGAATTTCGGTATTGAGTACATAGATATAGAAGACTTTTTGAAAATGTAAAAACAAAAAAAAGGGGAAGTCAGAGTGACAGTTGCAAAAATTGCAACAGTCACTCACGAAAACTGAAACAAAAAAAGAGAGGCAATCACTTACCTCTCTTACTCAACTTGTAAGGAACACTTACATGTTCAACTATTATTTTCTCTTGCTCTTTATGAAGTGCAGAATATCCCACTTCTTAAAATATCGGGTATGCCCTCGCTTCTTGCATTCTCCATTCGGAATGTCACCTCTAGCAACCATTCTGTTTAAGGTAGCATCAGAAACGTGAAGCTTTTCCTTAACTTCCTCTGTGCTCATCATCGGATTGAGCATATTTGGAATGATGTCACACAATCTATCCAAATCATCATCACTCATTCCGCAAGCGGTGACCTTTTCACCATTTCTCTGTTGCTCGTCTGCTTTAAAGCAAGCATCGCTTAGTGACTTTAGAGCCGTACCGAGTATCTTATAATTCAATATCTTAGCCATATTACATTTGTTTTTACGAAAAATTCTCAAAAATCGCTTTTATGCGAATATTTTACGTCCTAATCTAGTTCTGCTGATAAACAAATCCACAAAAGAGTACAGATAGAATATTGCCGTAACTACCATAACTGTAAAGCAGAAATCTATCATGTCATTGGTTGTGTACCAACTCCATTCTACAATGTGAGCCGCATTCACACCAAAGAAATAGAAGAATGGTATTCTGTATCTCCAACATAGGAAGAAGAATCGGCTCGCCAATATCAAAACCATTGGAAAAATATAAACCATAAAGTAAATGAATATGTAGCATGGTGCATTCTCTGCGTATGGGATAAACATTTCTCTAGGATGCTGACTAAAATTCCACATACCATAAGCGTGAAATAGCATAATCGTAATTGGTACATACTTGCAGAACCAGCGGAAGAACTTCAAAATTCTTCTGCTATACCGATTACCATGCTTCATAAGCAAGGACATCACCTCGCTAACATCTTTGTCTTTTAACCACTTTAATAGGTTTTCTTCGTCTTCTTTTGTCATAATTCGTTGATTTAAATTAAATGATAGTGCAAAGATACACTTTTTTGCACAAAACAAGCGAAAATGAGAATATTTTTGTGTTAAACTTTATAAATAGTAACAATCTGAAAGTTGTGTTACCGATTTTTTGTTACAAAAATTGAATAAAATGGTAACAGAAACATTGCTCTTTCAGATTATTTTCGTAACTTTGCAGAAGAAATCAAAATATTAAGATTATGAAAAAATTAGAACCATACGAAAATCAAATAATGTACCTAGTAGATGGCAGTAGGTTGCCATCAACTCCTGGAGAGCGAGAGTTGGAGCACAAGTGTAATCCGCACCCTAACGACTGGATAGATTGCATCTATGATTTCAACAAACTTCCTTTCTCTGTTATAATGCAGAAAGGTCTAGTAACACAAGCAGAGGAGGAACGAAGGAAAGGTAGATATGGCTATCTTAGTGATTTAATTCCATCTTTCGGTGGCTATGATGCTCCATATTTCGCTGACATGATATTAGAACATATAGAGAAGTTCGATGCAACACACTTCCATGACTGACGATAAAAGAATAAGGCGGTCACTGTGTAGCGAACCGCCTTATCTGTTCCTATCCTTCGAGCAAATCAACTATCTGACCATAGCCTCCTACTGCCATTACAGGGCAGAGTATCTTCTTGATAAGGATAATATCCTCGGCTTCGAGTTCCACGTTTTCGGCATCCTTGCCTATCTTGCAAGCTACCCGATAAGCACGCAGCTTTTCTTCACCCGATAGCTGCATACTCTGACTGTCTATCACCTCGAAGAGCACCTTACCTACAATATCGCCAATAATCTGTGGCTTGTAGGTTTCCTCTCCATTCTCGTTCTTAACTGGTGATACTATCACCTCACCCTTCCAATTCCTGAAAGGTACATTAAAATTCTTTTTCATATTTCTTACTTTTTAATAATTATACTGCTATTTTCCTATAAACCAATTTACGTTCCAATTACTACCATCATATATTAATTCTGTTGTCTGATTGAGTGCACCCGAAGTGAAGCTATTTTTAACAACTCCGTACCACAACATATTATTAAGTGATGATTTAATAACAAAGTTGTCACCAACTTGTAGAAACTTATAATATTGACCTCTCTGAGGTTTCGCTGGGAGTGTTAGCGTTACGGCTTTTGTTACTATAACGAAACAATCCATATCCGTCAACTCCATACTTCTGTTTATTTTCCTGGTCATCGGTCTTAATCCTCCATACATGCCATGTTCTGCATATATTGCAAAGTTACCATACACTGCATTATTCAGATTATATATAGGATTATCGTACTGCTGAGAATCATCGCACCCTGTTACAGAAATGCGTATACCAGACTTCAGAGTTTCACCATTTACGGAAAAGCTATCATCTATTAAAAGATTACTCAATAATGCTGGTACTTGGTGAGTAGTCTTAAACTCACCAAGCCAAACCGTCCTTTTTCTTTCCGATTTCCATGTATGCGTATCTTGATTAAAAGTTCTGCTATATTCACGAAATAGCATATAGTTGTTGTATAAGGCGAAACCAGGCTCCTCATCATCGTATCCAGATATATATCTGAGACTCATTTTATCCAACGAGAAACAGCCAAGCGTGGCACTTGTAGATACCATGTGCCCGTTATTGGTAACATAGAATGGAGATTTAGCTGCCGTATCAGCACCAACAAACAACGGAGCATTGGAATTATTCACCTTGCACGCGTCAATCTCGTAGTTGCCGAAATAACCAACCTTGTTCGTTCCATCCTCAGACTTCGCCCAAAGGTGCTTAACCTCGATTTTATCAGCATCAATCAGGTTAGCATTGAGCTTCTTGCCATCGGTATCAAATAGGGCAATGGGGATGCCATCACTACCCATAATGCTCGTCTGCTTCGCCTTAATAACAACTTGATTTCCGCTAATAACAATACCTGCCGAAGCCAAATCCTTAACCAACTGAGAGAAGTTACCGATAGGCGTACTCATATTAGTAGCAGTAATGAGACGGACAATCTCCGTCTCACTAGCTGTCTTTGGCTTGCGGCTTACCCTTACAACACCTTGCGCACTATGTCCAGCCATAGTATACCTCCTTTCTTGATTATTTCAATTCCTTGTTAATTAAGTCAACAGCCTTTCGAGCTATATCCTTGGCGTGAATGCGCCACTCTTGCATCGCCTTATACTCTGCAATATACTCCTTACGCTTGCTGTCATCCAAGGAAATAGATGCCACATCACTGTTCTGAGCCAACTCAAAGTTAAGACGAATGGCATCCATCTTGTCAGATGGGTATTTGTCTTCGATGATGGCTGACGCTATTGCATCATAGCTGCGGATGCCTCCACGAAGCTCGATGTATTCGCCTTGGCAAGAGTTCTCTACCACCATGTGCATACTATCACTCTCATCTTCTTCTTTCTGCTCAATACGAACAAAATCATAAGCTACTTGAAGGTAGTTACCCGAAACATAAACCTTCACATTATCCTTTGGCAATACTGCCATTGTGCATTGTATCTTCATAATCTGATATTTTAAAATTGTTAATCTAAATCATAAGTATATCTGCCACCTTTGTCTACTCTGAACAGGAAAGTGTCATTGACTGGCAGAAGATTCTTCTCCCTTACTTCAATAAGTTTCTGCCTTATGAGTTTTGATGAAGTGCAGAACTTATACTCTGTTCCTGGGCTATCTTTCATTTCGTACAGAACCCAGCATCGACCGCCCTTGCCATTAACCTCTACATCATCTTCAAAGTCTAATATGTTGATGATGGTGTGATTCTGACAGAGAAGAGCTTGATTGTATTCCTGTACGGAAAATATACGTTTTCCGTTTTTATCGACCGAGTATTTCGGTGATACGATTCCTATATCCTTGAAACTCATGTTCTTTTTCCTTTTAAATTCTTGTTTATAATTTTCTGGGTAATCTCCGACAATCTTCTTCCAAAGATGCTTACACTTTCCCCATCTTGCTATTCCCCAATAAGCTCCGATAAGTTCCTGCCGCCTTTTACGGCTCTTAACTCTACCGAAAGCCTTTGCAGCCTTAACCTTTGTACGTCTGCGCATCCTCATGTTCTTGCGAGAATATACATAACCTACAAAGTCTAAGCATCTTCCTTTTACACCTGTCTCTTCGTTATGCAGTTCTGCTACATGACCGCTCGCCTTCAGACAGAGACCATATTGGTTACACCAGTAGTCCAATCTTCCAAGCAACCGAACAGCTTCTTCCTTTGTTTCAGCGAAGAAGGTAATATCGTCACAATGCCGATGATAACCTTTAGCATGCTCGATATGAACCATAGCATAGTCTACAAGACTTAAAGCAAGATTACCTAACATCTGACCGATAGGATTACCGAGCGTTACACCACGCTTACACCCGAGATACTTTATTTCACTTTTGTCTGCCCAAATGCAGTACTTCTTCTTGCGCTCATATTCTTCAAGCATCAGAGGTTCTATATCTACAGAATAGTCCAACATAGTCTTATCTATAAGCTCGATGAACAAATCATCGTCTACATATCGTCTGAGTATCATAAGCAGAACAGGATGAGGTATTGTCAGATAGTACTTTCTGAGGTCTCCTTTCCCATAATAAGCCCATTTCGGATGCCTTCTGATAGCCCGTTGGGTTCTCAATGCTCCGAATACCTGACCTTTGCCTTTTCTGCCAGCACTTGAATCATATATGAGCACTCGCTCTACTATAGGTTCTAGCACTATCTTTATGGCATGGAATAGAACGTTCCAAGGGTCGAAGTGCATAGGGCATATCTTTCTTGCCTTATTCTCTGATACTATATCAACCTCTTTATATTCCTTCTTAGGATAAATGCCGAGGATGAGCATATTCTGTATGCAGTCGATAATATTGTCCTTATCTCGGATATATCTCCTTGCAAACCACGTATTCTTATCATCTAACGCATTGTAGGCATCATCACCGCCTTGCTCCAATGTTTCCCTCTTTACGAGTTCGTTCATCAGATTCTTTACCTTTGCTGTCATTGTGTTTTATAATTTAAAGCCTATTGCTTTTTTGCCGCTTTGCCCGTGACTTTGTTCTGCTCGTACAACTGAGCCGATTACTTCACCACGCTTGCTCTCCATTCAGCGAATACAGAGAGCCTTTCCGCTGTTATTTTCTGACTAGGCTAAAAGCCCACGTCAAGGTTTGAGAGACTCACTTCTTCATATATCCATACACGACAGATTATTGATTCAGCGATTATAAATAAGTGAGACGCACACCGTAGTTCGTATTGCGATTGCCGAAGTCGTTATTCGAATTGACGTAGAACGAGCCGCAGTTAAGCGCATTCCTGGCGTTACCACCAAAGAGGAGCAAAATGTCTCTCGCCACCTTTTATTTTATATTTTTTCTTATCACCATTTTTGCGTCGGTGGAGCAAGCTCCACATCGGGTAGCGCAGACCCTACAGGTCTGCGCCGTTTACGTATGTCGGATTTCCGTAAAAAGCGAGACGCACACCGTAGCTCGCACCGCGATGGCCGAAGTCGTAATTCGAATGGACGTAGAACGAGCCGCAGCGAAGCGCATCCCAGGCGTCACCACCAAAGAGGAGCAACTGCCCAGTGCTGCTTGCCCATGAGTAGTCACAATAGTAGTTTGCGCTATTATCACCACCAACATTTTTTGGCATGATGTCGAAGAAGTCTCCAAGGACAAGGCTCAATACCCATCCACTATTTATATTTCGTGTGAATGTGCGATAATCTCCGACAGGATGACCTGTAAGCTCGGAAGCAGAAGGCATTCTGTTGCCTTTGTATACAAATGCTTCTGAACCAGTCTGACCGCTATTACCGCTATTACCGAAGTAGATGCCTTGTATCATATGCCAGTACCATCCCCAAGGGTTCTCGATACCGAAGAAGTTCACATAGCATGCGTCAGCGTTTCCTGTCAATGCTGCCAAGCTGATTTTACCATTGTTATCTCCAAGGCTCTTTGTCGCACCCGTTGTAAGACCATTAACCTTATCCCATGTATTGGTACTACCAGTAGGACCACAACCAAACTTAGCCTGTGAGTTGCTGTTTCCGCTTTCCCACAAAACGAGCATAGGAATAATCTTCAATGTCTCATAGTCGAGCAGACCGAAATTCTTTCCGTTATTATGGGCATAAGTAAAGAAATCACTGATTGATATATTATTCGATACACCAAGTCCACTACGGCTTACAAGCTTATTGCTAACAATACTACCCATATATGCGCCAAAGGTAGGATGGTCGATATAATGCTCAGAGATAGGATAAGTAGAACCCCACAGAATATTGCATCCTGCTGACGCATCGTACTTCACAAGATAGTAAAGACGATGAGGGGTATGGAACATAATATGACCTTTGCTCTCATCAACGGTTGTACCATCCTCGAATACAGAAGAGTTGCTGCGAGATAATTTAGCCATTCTTCCATCGTTAGTGAGCAAGTATCGACCGAGCGAAGATTTGAACTCATTCCACTTCGTCTGGTTTCCGCAGACTCCCCATTGCGTATCACTTGTTTCTTTAAGGTAAGTACCCCACGCTATAAGCGAGAGGTCAAGTTGGTTAGTCTGAATAGACTTAGCCAAGTCGGACAGCTTGATACGTCTGAGCGAACCACCAACCTCTATCAATAAAGTATCATTCTTAACCATTGATGATACCGCTGCTACTGTTGCAAGATTTTTCATATTTTTCTATTTTTATGTTACTAAATCAGTTACCAATTAAGTATTCTCCGTTCTCATTAACGAGAGGTTCAGAGCCATCAGAGAAGAAGTCGAAGCTTGGCTTGTATTCAGCATCGCATCTTATCTCCAGCTCATCATCAGCAGTTTCGCCTAAGCCTGTATCAGAGATATTGAATATTGCCGTATCGCCCTCTTGCCATTGTCTTGTCGTTGTTGCACCAGCATTCTGTGCAATCGTGCTCCAATTCAATTTCAGAACGTTGGCAGGGCATTCCACGATGTTACCTTCTGAATTGACAAGAGCTATCTGCTGTCGGTTATCAACTCCAGGAGATATATCAACATTCTGTCCTGCCGATACGCTATACTTAGGATAGGTTCGGGAAACAGAGATTTGCTTGTTGCATACTTCCTCATTGCCTACATAAGCTTTGATAACGTATGATGCCGAATAAATCAGTCTAAGGTCTAGCGTGATATAGTTATTACTGATTGCGACCACCTCATTCATTCCTACGCTTATCTGTGTCATCTGAGAACCGCTCATCTTGTAGAGCTTGATAGTGTAGCCAGAAGTAATACTCTTTGCACCCTTGTAGATGTGGAGAGGTATCTTTCTCAGATAAGCCTTTTCATCAATGCAAGCGTTCCTAACAGAATCGGATGCAGCTATCATGCCATGAGCTACCTTGTAGTCGTACAGAAGCAATCTGTCTAACATCGGATTGTAGATAATAGTTTCATCATCATCCAATGCCATTGAGTAAGCATCATCACTCTTAGATACCGTGTTCAGAACCACCTCATCGGTAAGGACAGGAACATTGACGTTGGTTCGATAGTCTACGATGTCAGCCTTGAACCTCAATGCAAATCGTTCTGCTACTGCTACATTACGGAATATGGTAAGGTCTCCACGTGTAGCACCATCCTGATTGATGGAATAGTCTGATGATGCCCACACCTTGCTTATATCCTTGCCATTAACGAGCCACACCATGTTTGCAAGTACCGCATTGGCTTGCTGATACTTCCACGTACCATCGCTTGCGTAAGCGGTAATGTCTGGGTGTAATACGCAAGGTGTGTTGGCTCGGTTAGGCTCGTAGCTGCTGTTAGCCACGTTATATACCTGCGTGGTAGGAGAGCCACCCGATACGCACACGATTGATTGTGCCGTATTGAGCGGTGAGAAAGACCTTCTTATTCTTACTGCGCTGTTTGTTGCCATAGTTCATTCCTCCTATTTTACCAAGTTGCCGTAAACAGAACATAAGCATCATGCTCTGTACCGCCATAATCACTCTCAGATTTTGATATTGTGATAACGTTAAAGCTTACTTGTTTGATAAGCTCGTTGTTGTCCTTATAGGCTTTAGCGTTCCACGCAACGTTGGTTGGCGTTACAATAGCATTTGTTCTTGTGTTCTTGATACGTCCTGTTATCGTTGCAGCATTATCGCCTATAAGGTTTGAAACTTCACCTACAATTACGTATTCGTCCGCGTTATCGGTCATCACCTTACCAGCACGGAAACAAGCATTCTGAGCATCCTTGTGATAGAACTCGCAAGTAATGAGGGTAGAGCCGTTCACCATATCACGAGTAACCGTGAGGGTCTTATCACTTCCGAGTACTTCACCTGCCGAGTTCTTCCACTTTACAGAGAAGTCGGTAAGTTCCGTGGTTGATAGCCACAACCTTGCAGAAAGTGTAGCCGTATTCTCATTCGGTGCATCTGTCAGTATTGAGCGGTTAGCCGTTATCCATCCCATGTATGGATTGTTACCCATCGGCTGTATGAGGATAGTAACGAATCCACTAACGTCCTGAGTGCTGCTGTCACCTATTGTGGCAGTACCGCTATACGTGAGTGTATCTGAGCTTGTAGAGCTGCTTGATGCAAGGTTCTTGAATATCTTCAATCGTCCGTTAGCATCCATACCGAACTTACCATCTCCTGTAAGCTGAAACGTACCGCTCGTACTTCCGCTGAACACAAGCGGAGTATCACCATACTTCCACTGATGGTTGCTGAGAGATACGATATTACCTTTCGCACTCTTAACCACAGGAGTAAGGATAGGTCGAGCCGCATCGTCTGTCTCCCAGTTAGGGAATGGTGTAGCGTTGTCGTTGTTGGCATCCACGCCTTGAAATAGAGGCTGCGTACTCTCGATTGAAATTGACAAAGAATCGTTGTTACGAACTCTTCGTACAGGTATACAACCTTGTGCTGAATAATTATTTGTTGCCATCTTTATTCCTTTTTAAATTGTTCCAACTCTTGCTCGGTCATAGCTTTGCCACCGATATTCTTAACACGCTCATCAAAGGTATCACCATGAATATTGCTGCTCATCAACACTTCCTTCTCGTTGAGTATCATCTTGCCGTGAGCAGTTATATGGGTGTGCAGGTTGAATCCGAGACCCAACGCTTGCACCTTGTCTAATATTACATACATCATACGCTTATTGTTCCTTTTGCTAGTTCAACTTTATTACCCCAAAAAGCAGTGATGGTGAATATACAGCTATTGGAATCACCGATGTCATCTTCATCGTCCGTCCACGCTATATCTATCGTTCCATCAAAGTTCTTGACCTTATCTTTATTCTGCCAAGCCGCATCATTGACAGCATCACCACTATCACGCACGATGTTCCACGATGTTACTTGGTCTGTAATATTCTCAAAACCACGTATTACGGAACATTCTACATGATTTGTCTCGCCCTTATCTATCCATTCTCCTGTGCTCTGAGTGATATTGAGTGTAGCATCAAGTATTGCATTCTGAGCCTTCCAGAAATCATTACCCCTTGCTGGCTCACTCGTTACATTTGTTCCTTCGGGTGCAACACAGAGCCAAGTCGTTCCGTTGTGCGTCACTTGGTCGTAGTACACGTAGGTATCGCCTTGTTTCCAATCGCCACGATAGTTGATAGTCTTAATAGATAAACCCTCAATGGTTACTATTTCGAAGTACTGAGAATAGAACCGCACCTTCTTAGGGCTTATCTCGTAAACAAGATTACCATTGCCGAGTGTATAGCTGTGTACGTTAGTGTAACCAACTTCCCGAGGAGCGTTGTCACCATAGGTTTCTTTAACCACGAAGCTCATTCGGTTTGTGTTCGTTCTGTTACCCATGAGAACAATAGTGTCTCCAGCAGCAGGGTTATCACTACCTTCTGCCTTATCACTTGCAGAGATAACTATCCATGAGTATTTCTTACCATCATAGAGGATATTGTTGTTTGCATCCCTTATCTCTTCATTATCCTTAGACACATCAGTAATCTTACGCCAATAGAACTTATTCGAAACATTCTCATATACGCCAGCCTTGATGTTGAACGTCTCACAGCGCACTTGGTCATCAACCTCAAACATATTCGTTGTAGCGGTTGTACCATCGTCTGCTAACAGGTAGCACTTCCAACCAGTCAGTTCATTTGTGTCGTTATAAATCTCTCTTACCTCGAATATCTTACCAGCAGAAGGTGAGAAAACGAGATTACCACCTACGAAGGTGGTCTCACGAATCGTCAAGTTGTTGAAGTATGCCTTGCCCCAAACACTGATGTCTGTGACGTTCAGACCAATTTTCCCATCCTTACGTCTGTAGAAGCCAAAACCCGACTGAGTTGCATCATCATAATCAGCAGAGTTGAGCAAGTTAATGGTTACGTTTCCGTTTCCATCAATGCTGTAGGCATTGGTGTGACCAAGACGAAATCCTTGTAGGAATCTTTGTAGCACCTCAAATGTAATAGTACCTTGTGCGGTATCGTCTTTCGTTTTATGTAATCTTTGCTCATCAATAGCCTTAGCGGAATAAACATTATAATCAGTAGGTGCAGTCTTATCATAGCTCTTTATGACGTAAATTGATTTTCCTCCACCACCATTGCTATTAAGATAACTCTGTCCGTTATAGACAAGTTCCTCAATTTTAGACTCCATTGCATTGAGCCGTGAATATGAAGGTTTTTCTCCAACATAATATTTTGCTCCATCATAAGGAATATCTAGACAGAACTCATAGCCGATAATTCTTGAAGACCTATAGCTGTCTTCATAACCCTTATTGTAAAGGTTAACCCTGTCTCCTACACCATGCAAGTTGCCACGACCTTGATTGAATGAATAATTAGCCTCAGCGGTACATGTATATGTCGTAGGGTCTATCATAGACTTCTTCAAATTCTCAATAGAATCCGTCAGCAACTCATTGGAAGCAGCAGATACCAATGTGTCACCCAATTTGGTAGAATCCCAATTATAGAGAACAAAAGTATCTCCGTCCTTTGGATGCAAAGTTGTGTCCGGCAAAAAACGACCATAATCCTCATTAGCAACAATCTCAAATACCTGCGACTTAGGATTTATCTGTTCTTTTCCATCTTTCAATATCGGATTACCATCATCGTCCTTAAGTATTTCAGAAACTCCATCTGGATTAAACTCACATTCGAAGTCCATACCATTAAGAGAACCGCTTTGGAATACTATATGTAAGTTCTTGCCACTAAGAATATATGCCTTTCGGAAAGCCATATCACCTGTTTTTTCGCCATCATCATTGACAATAGTAAGCGAATTTACACGATAGAAAGTTCGTTTGATGTAATCACCCTCTTCGGGTGTACTTTCATTCTCTACATCTTTTTCGTATGATGTCACATTAGACGTTTTGATAAGATTTCTTGGATAAATATCATCATTTGTTGTTACTCCCTCTACATACTGGTCTTCATGGAGTCCACCGACTTGTATATATCCGTTTTTCAGCTCAAAGCCATTCTCTGCTAACAATTGCTTGTTTTTGTCAGAGCATTCTGCTGAAGTAGGAAGCATAAGACGTTTTTCTACGACACCATCTTTTGTTATGTCCGCATCTGCATCATTCTTATATCCACTAGGCAAGTTCCTTGCAGCTCCAAAAGCATATATTCTGTTTGCATAAGTGGACTGGCTTTGTGAACTTGACATAGAAACGATGTTGTCGTTTAGTCTGAAATCAACAATCGCATTTGTATTCTCGCAAGTACCGAAATGTAGAATATTGCCTTCAAACCACCATTCACATTCAAACGTCTGAGCTATATTTGCAATAGCATCCAACATACTTGTGTTTGAATAGGTTATAAGCTTTGCCGCATTTGCGTCTACGCTCGCATCAATAACATAAGTATAGTCCGTTCCTTCACCTTCAAATTTAGGGTCGTAAAGATAAGACTTGTCTAACTTCGCATAATAAGCTAGGCTTTTCATAATCACCTCTACATGGGTGCTTATTTTTGAAGTAAGAGAGAAAGTCGCTTCTTGTGAACCTGTATTCGGGCGATACTTCAATATTTTGTTCTTGAACTTACGATAATATGCATCAAATTGGATTTCATAGGAATATCCAATAGTATCATTATCTTTGGCCTTAGTTAAATCTATTAGCTCAAATCGTCCATATGGTGTATCTATAAAATCACCAAGCAAGAAATATGTAGGTTTAGAAAGCTTAAAGGAAAGCTTACAATAGTGAGACTGCATTAATTCATAGTGAACCAATGCATCCTGTGTTACGGGAACAGAACATCTTACATGTATGTTTCCGTCATTATCGTAATACTTTATATCAATATCCTTGTAAGTTTTCATAACTGTTCTATATCTTCAAATTCTTTCAACGTGAACATATCAATATCCGCATCAGTCAAAGCTCCCCTGTTCGTTGGATTATATTCTATGAACTTCAAACTCTTCTTGCCTATAGCCCCTCCTTTTCCTCTTGAATAGGTAGGAGACTTCCTCGCACAAAACAAACGATAGACATCATCCTTTGATCGAGGAACTTGTATCGTAACAAAACCATTATCCATAAGTGCATCAAAGGCTTTTATCCTTTTATTATAGTCGCTATGGTCTATGCCGACAATAACAAACTCCAAGGTAATGCTTCTTTCTGCCTTTTTAGGACGGATAGGAACAACCCTAGTTCCGTGCTCAGTCCTTACTTCATTGGTTATATAACTTTTATTGTCTGCGTCAGCTTCCAACGCATCCAAAAAGCCATACCCCATCTTGACCCGATAGGTAGTCCAAGCATCTTTTCCGTTTATGATAAGTTCATTCGTGTTCATGCCAACAAAGTTAAAAACAAAATGAGGAATAATATTATATTATTATCACAATGCTTTCACTTAAAATTTAAGTGCAAAAAGGGCGCAAATCCTAAAAGGAAATGCGCCCAAAAACAATAAGCATTTAAAATTATGAAGTTGTATTTTCGTTTCCCTTTACCTTTGCAGCTAACGCTACTTTATCTTCTGCATCCTTGCGTATCTTTTCAATTTCTTCAGCAGGAGCGTCAGTTAGAGCCAGCATTTGTACAGCAGTCTCTAAAGAAAGTACGCCTTGATTATATAGTTCCGCTATTACTTTCCACTTATCCTTTTTGTCATCCTCGAAAGGTTCGGCAAATTCGAATTCGACCTCCAACTTATCCAACTTGCTTCTCATCTCAGGATATAGTTCCTTCATTACGGCTATAATCACATGCGATAATCTACCGACAAGTTCTTCATAGATTTCCATTCGGTTCGCTCGCTTGATGTAACCCAATACCAACGCTCGTTTTATGCCGACACTAGTAAGCGTACTCATAGCTTTCATCAGTTCCGGTGACATATCCGGTGTAAACGTATCAAACAATATAGACTGAGCCAAGTCTTCTTTCTCTGCCTTGCGGATTTCGGAATTCTGAGGTGGGTTGATATATTCAAACCTAGAGTTCTTGCCTGTAAGTTGTATGAGTTTACCTGGCTTGTTCCGCTTAGGGATTGATTGTATCACGTCAGCAGTAGCAGCGGCAATAGGGTCAGCAAAGTAGTTGTTAGCATCTCCAATCTTGGAATCAAGCATTTCTTCACGTTCCATTCTTGGCTCTGCACCATCCCATGCTTTAGGTTGGCGAAAGTAGATGCCGTTAATCTTTCCTGTCGGATTAGGATACTTATACACTTTCCACCCAAAGCCACCACGTTCACAATGATAGTTAAAAACGGATGTCAATATATCCCAACATTCGATAGTCTTTGACTCTCGCTTTAAGGAATAGCCTACAGCAAAAGCAAGCATGTTTCCGTACTGGTCAAACAACTCTCTCATCTTATGTCCCTTTGAGCGAGCTGCAACATACACATCAACATGCATTTTTCCGTTTTTTTGCGAGAAATTAAAAACAAAACCGCTTTCGGTTTCTGCTCCGGCAAGTCGCTTGCATTGACGTAGCTTGGTATTAAAGTATATATTCTTCAAGTATTTTTTATATAGTTCAAAGGCTTCATCGTCACCTTCAGTCTTCTTCCACATAATCGGATTGCCTAACAAGAAGAACAATTCTACCTCATTTATGTATCTTTGTCTTGTTCTTGCCAACTTCTCCGTCCTGTACGGCTTTTCTCCCTTTACCCATTTATCTTCACGGCTCATCACCTTATGGGTTTGTGGATTATATTCCGAAATGGCATTATCCACATCGAAATCATGTTGTTCCATCATATTTACGACAGAATCAACATCATTATCTTCCAAACGTTCGAAGATGCTTCTCTCCACACCCAATGCATTGAGCGTGAGGTTTCGAAAATATGTCTTTATCTGAATAATTGAATCTACAAACATCCTTATAACTTTTTGAAGCAAAGGTAATAATAAACAGGGTTTCTACCTACCATATAGGGCAAACGCCTTTCACTTAGTTTTTAAGTGAATAAAAAAGACTATTTACTAAAGAATCTATTTTTATTTAGTAAACAATCTTTTTTATTTACATATGACTTTTATCTACCTTTATAGCATACTTACACTAACAATCTAATAATTAAATACTTGTATTTTTATTACAAAAGTAATTATATTTGTCATTTAGTACACTCCTAAGTCTGATTTAGATGCTTTTCTTGGCTTCATCACTTTACCGAGCAATACGGCAAGAATATAATACCGTGCAGCATCAATGCAATTTGAAACCAATATGTTGTTAGCAAAATATTCATGCTCTCCTTCAACCTCCATATTGTACACATGATCTTTATATTTTCTAACTATCTTTATTCTCTTTATTTTTTGCTCGTCTATCTTCCCAATAACATTTGTTTGAGCAATACTCTTTTTTGATGTATTTGTTAACAGAGAATTTCGCCCCACAATATTTACAAGTCCTTTCTTCATTATCCACCTTAGAATGGTATCTGTACCTTGTTTTACAAGCGTTAGAACAAAATTTATGGTTGCCACTAGTCTTTGCTTGATATGTTTTGCCACAAAACAGACACTTATATTCTTGTGTAGATAAATTTTTTGAGACCTCAATTCCATGCAACCTATGCCATCTCTTTCCTTCTTCTGAACCATGCCATTTATTTGCAAACCCTCTTGCGTAATCCATGTTCTTTTGCAATTTCTCAATATATTCTGCATCCTGTAGTTTCTCTTGCATGTGCATACAAAGATGCTGATGCCCTTCAAGGAGTTCAAGATTATCAATTTCATTGTCAAAAACATTTTCGTTTTTGTGATGTACATGATAGCCTTTCGGAATACATCCATTATAATATTCCCACACTGCTCGATGAAGCCAAGTAGTTGTCGCTCCATTCTTAAAATACATTTCTTTTGGGTATTTAACATATTCTCGTCCGTTGAATTTCTGAATATATAAAGTACGTCCTTTTCTGTCAAGTCTTGTAATTGTTTCCATCCTTCCTTTGTTTTGAATTTATGACTTGGTGTTGAATTAATCTCTATTGTTCTGTCGCCAAGCTCGATAATGGCAGACCACACCTCTTGAATGCCGTTATCAAAGGTCTTGCTTACACGATGCCATCCGTCAGAATTATATACAATATCACCTATGTTTATATCCTTAATCTGCTTATATCCTTGATTCGTTAAAATTAATGTGTCTGCGGTAAAGCAATGATTATCATGGTCTTCGGGAACATTGATATAATTGCCATCCTTGTCCTTTGCCCACACATATTTGCGGAACTCGCTCTGTAAATGGACTGATTGTCTAGTCGCAAAGATTTCGAATGTCTGCATCTTGTCAATACCAGCCAATATAGAACCAGCACCCTTTTGTGCTCCATATATAACTATTCCACCAAGAGCTACCTCATCTATAAGCCTAGGGTCAGCACTATCCGCATACACAAACAAGCCATCATCCGCATAAGGGCGCAAGAATTTTATAATATCACTGGACAACATTTCCGTTCTATAGCAAAGTTCCTCTATGTATAGGCGATTGTCTACGATACCACACTTCACAATAGCAGTATAGTCTTTCGAATATCCCCAGTCTACTCCGATGGCTACTTTCCTTGCATTGCTAGGGAACTTGTCAACGATGCCTACATGCTTGAATATTGCACCCTCAGATACATCAGACCATCTACCTATCATTATATGAGCATATTTCTCTGGTTCATTCTCCTTCATCTCTAATACCTCGTTAAGGAACTCAGGTGAAAGATGCTTTATATTATCAAGATAGGTCGTATGTATATGAAGTACTCTAGGGTCTGTACTGATCTGGACGGGAACGCCATCAAAATACACCTCTTTATGTGTCTTTTCGATGAAACGCTTATATACCCAATGATTTGAATCACAAGGGTTCATAATGATTATTACTCGGTTGTGCAAGCCTTTCTGACGGATTGAAAGCATGATGCGCTCAAAATCCTCCTCACTCGTCCATTCCTCAGCCTCATCAACGACAAACGTAGTCACACCATGGATTGACTTTAACTTCGCAGTCTGATTACCACTAGCCGTATGAATACCACGGAACATGATTTCAGCTCCTGTCATTTTGTTGACTATATCTGTCTTAGTATTCTTAAAGTAATCCTGTGTACCATCAATCTCTATCTTCTCTTTAACCTCTGGAATTACGGAAATAGCGGCACTTACCATCGTATAACGTGTATAAAGAATCTTATGCGCTATCTTTCTTTCTGCATTGTATTCAAAAGTAAGTCTTTCGATAAACTGAGAAGCTGAGAAACTTTTTCCTGACGCACGGCTTCCCGTTATAAGGTAAATGAAATGCGTCTTGTCATTATATAACGGATAATAAACGGAATGTGTTTTTGCCATTATTCACCCTCCCCTTGCTCTTCTGCTTCCTGCTCAATCTCTCTTTCTATCCACTTGTTGACGGATATACCTTTCTTAGGGTCAAAAGGAATGCCCTTTTCCTCTTCATCCTTCTTACCTCTCTGTATCTCTCTCCAAGTCATATCGTAATGGAATAACCAAGTAGAAAGAGCTTGTACGTTAGGTGGGGTCTCCTGCTCGGTTTCTCTAGTTTCCACTACTATATCATCTGTCATAACTCCATCTACAACCATGTGTCTTTTGGTGGTTGTCTTGCCTTTTACCTTGACACCTCCAAGGGCGCATTTAAGGAATCTTCCACGCACGATTGCATTGATAAACTCTCTGCCACGCACGAGGGATTGAGTTATCCTTTCTCCTCTTTCCACATTTTCGTCTTCATTCCAATTCTCGTATTTTCCGTTTTTCATTCGGTTGAAGACCTGTGGATTTAGGTCAACCCCAAACTTCAAACCAAGGGCGTAGGCAATTTCAGAATCCTTCTGACCTTGCTTTGCAAGCTGTTCTATCTCATCGTAGAAAGCATCGCCATTGTAATCAAATTTCGGTTTTGCCATATTCTTGAATTTATTATTGTTTCGCTATATATTGGGCAGATGGGATTTATACCTTGCCTCTAATTTTGTTATACATATAGAAAGGAACGGCTAGTAAGAACATCGGTATTGCCAATATCATAGTTATAGCCAAGTTCGCAATCTTCATTAATCTTTTTCCGTTTTCCTTCATAATCTTTCGATATTTATGAGTTGACAAATTGTCCTACCTTGTTTATCAAAGGAGTAAAGAGACACGACACCCACATATTGAATGCGTTCTTTCTCCTCTTGCCAAGAAACATAGAAACAATCATAAATGGAATGAGCATACCTATTGTTATTGCTGCTATTATGTACCCTAGTAATATTCTTATAATCTTTATCATTGCTTATTCGTTTATATTCGTTTTGCTACTTTCATAAGCATTTCTCCCTTGATTACCTTGTCGGTTTCGATAAAGCCAAAGGTGCTCATAAAACGTTCCTTGTTCTCTATATTATCAAAAGAAAGCATGACGTAAGACTCGGCTTCTAAAGCTTTTTCCGCTGCCTTGGTATTTACCTCTTTCTTTACCTGTTGCATACGTTCTTTATTCGCTTGATATTGAGCCTCTTGCTGCTGATTGGATATAATTTGATTTTGTTCTATCTGTCGTCTCTGCTCTTCTTGCTCATCCTTTGATACTGGTTCTTTTCTGCTTTCGATTTCTTTGTCAAATGGGTCTAGTAAGGAATTGAGTTCTTTGCCTAACTCGTCTTCGCCTTCAGTCTTTACCATTGCATCATAGCCGAACAGGGACAGGTCTTCTTCCGTTAATCCGGCATCCATATAGTTTATGTCCGGCAGTAATTCACGGACTTTCATGTCATCCCATTCTCCATGAGCATTCTCGGAATTAAGCATGAAGTTCAGTTCAACTTCGGTCTTGTAATCCACATTTACAGCCTCAGCCAAAAGAGTATAATCCTTTTCGGGATAGCCCATAATCTCATCCATGATGGTTACTTTTTGGTTGCCGCCTACGATGGTCATTGTTGGCTTATTGACGGTTATACCACCAACAACGCCAAATTTTCTTATGGAACGTTTCAATGTAGCTTTCTGCTGCGGTGAAATCTTCCTTGGATTATATGGTGCTATCTGCACTTCTGAGCGTCTGAACTCTTCTTGCTTGCCTGTGAAATAATCTCTTGGTTTCGTCATCTTATCAACTCATTGTTTCTTGCAAAGGTATGAATAATAATTGTTTAAGAGAAATGTTTACTTGCGTGTCTTTTCACTTTGTCTTTTAAGTGAAATAACATATCGCAGCAACATATTAATTGGCTTGCATTTTGGTTAATTTTGCACAAAAAAGATATGGGAGACGTTGGTAATAATGGGGCATATGCTAGGCTGAGAGCACAAGCTACCTCTATGCGGAGAAAAGCCGAGTCGGTTGGTAACAAGCTACAAGCTATAGCTGAAGGTATAGCTAAGAAGTATGGAGCAAGGGTCACTCCTATCAATTACAAGAGTGTTGACTCCATTGTACGCAAGGCTAAGGGCGAGGCTAATGGTATCAAAGACATTAAGGACTCGTACAGAACAACCATCATCGCAGATAAAGGGTCAATACCGAAAATAATAAAAGACCTTAAAGGCAAATACAAGGGCTTTGAGTTCGTTAGACTCAAGGAACAGAAACTGGATACTGGCTATTCAGGAAACATCATCAATATACGGAACAAGAAAACCGGACTTATTGGTGAAATACAAGTTAACACCGCCAAGATGATTTACGCCAAAGAGAATTACTCGATAGCCTACAAGCTGTTGGGTGGGAAGACCATGCGAGAAATCTATAAAGAGACCAAGAAACCATCCGGTTGGGGACATGCATTATATGAGCAAAGTAGAACCGCCAAGAGTAACGGAGGTAAGAAGCAAAGGTCGGTATCTATGCAACAAGCTTACTATGCTACGTTTCAATAATTAATATATTTAAATTTCAAATAATAAACATTAATTTATTTGCAAGATTAATGTATTTTTTATATCTTTGCATTGTAATAAGGAGATAAAGACTATGAACAATAAAGATAAGAACAAAATCAGCCACCTCCTTAAAAACGGAGAGTCGGTTTATGTTTTCTATTGGGAGGATGACATCGTTGTCCGTTATCAATATGTAAATAAAGAACTTATGTGTTACCCAAAAGGTAAAGGGCGTAAGCCAAAAGAGTTTAAGTTTAATGAGAACACCTATGCACAAGATGCTCTTGAATTAGGTGAGTTAATAACGAAAGAAGAATATGAAAGATTCTGAAATGATAGAATTGTGCCTCGGTATTGCTTGCAAAGCACACAAAGGACAGATTGATAAGGTTGGATTACCTGTTATATTGCACCCTATCCGTGTTGGGGGAATGGGTAATAGTACCGAAGAGATTTGCGTCGGATTTCTCCATGATACGATTGAAGATACGGATATGACCTACGACAAGCTGTTATCACTAGGTGTTAGAAAAGACATTGCCGATAGTGTATGTGTCCTAACCCACAAGGAAGGTGTTCCGTATTTTGACTACGTACAATCAATCATTGACTCAAAAGATATGGTTGCAATACAAGTCAAAATCAACGACCTGCATCACAACCTATCGAGAGCTAAGAAGTACGGATTTCAAAAGCAATATGAAAAATGTACTACGGCATTGTCAATGATGGGAAGGTTCTTTCCACATGAAGAAGGACAATACTACCCATCCTTTGAATATATTCCTTAAGATGTACGCTTGCGGGTATAATCCCAACCTAATTCCTTTGCGACTTCACGAAGAGCTTTATTAGTACTAACTACATCAGCTCTGTCCCAAGCAATTGACAACTGATCTCTACTCATTCTTCCGTGAGTGTAATCGGAACTTGGTTTAGCGACATATGAATTAAAATATTTCATACGCCTATCCTTTATCTTTCTTGCAACATTCACGGCTTGACGTTGCGTACTTATTCCCCAACCATTCTTCGGTCTTTTCATAGAGTATGTATAAGTGCTTGTTATAGCTCTTACCTCAGATGCGTTATTTATGACCGCAGTAGCAATATCTGCACTACTAAAGCTTCTTCCTATCCTACCTGCTATGTTGTTATCCAACCCTTCTCCTGGGTGATTATGCGTCAATATCGCATCTTTGTAATTGTAACCACTTGGCAATTTCGTACTTGTAGAAGTACCTCTTGTGGAATGGCTTATCTCTTTTCCATTTTGGTCGAAAGCATAAATACGTTCTGTCTTTAACTTTCTAATCTTAGCTTCTGTGTCGGACAAAGCCATATCCAATCCACGGCTATGTCCGGCATTAATTTGCCTATCCGCTCTTTCGCCTCGTTGAGGTCTGCCTCTATATCCTCTATCTGCCATATATAAATCTCCTTTTTTATTTGCAAAGATACAAAATTTGCAAGGGAGTACCTACATATCAAAGGTTTACAACTTCACTTATCTATATTGTGCAATCATTCTTAATCTTTGTTGTATTTAACCTCAACACCAATCATCGTTTGTTTCACAAAAACAGCCTTGCAAGCCAATAGCTTACCACTTTTGGATAATTCTTTATCCTTGTACCTAATATCATACTTGCCCATATGATAATCGTAGCAAGCATCAATACAGCTCTCTACAAGTTTCTTCTCTGCTTCGAAGTATGGCATTTCCTTCTTGCTCACTTTCGCAAGCCACCCACCACCTTGTATTAGGTCGAATATTCTTGAATACCCATCACGCAATCCATTGCAATATGCGGCATAAAACTGCACTTTCTGAAGAGGAACTTTTGTACCTTGTTCCAACAACTTGACAGCCAACGCCCTAGCCTCATCATCTTGGCTCTGCTCTAGAATCTTCATTGCATGGTTTACAACTTTTCTTTCCTGTTCCGTCATGTTATTTAGAATTTAAGTTTTTCAGAAAGCTCAATCTGCCTTCTACTTGTGTAAATGTGTCATCCAACTCATCGTCACTCATAGAGGAATAGAAAGTATAACTGCATGGACGCATAGTAAATCCATCAATCAAGAAGACAGAGAACCACATAATGCGCTTTACACTACATTGTTTCAGATTAATTTCTAATGCTCCTTGCTCTACTTTTACGACAATATTATTGGTTGATTTAATGCTTAACGCCTTACCTAAAACATCATTATATACTTCATTCATTACTCTTCTCTTTAAATCCTACATATCTTTTCATTTCACTATAAGCTCTCTTCATAGCCTCAGCAGGAGAAAGATTATACTTTTTCTCAATATCGCTTGTTATATCAGCAAGATGCTTTCCAAACAACTCTTCAATATAAGAGTCATCTTTCATCCGCTGAATACCCCTTGCGTATATCTTAGCCTTATCCATGCCCCATTCCAATCCCATTTCGTGAATAAAGTCATCCAATTGCATAAGGCTTTTCTTTCCGAAGTTTCGGAATTTTATCATATCGAGCTTGGAATATTGTACCAAGTCTCCAATAGTATCTATGTCTGCTGCCTTTGTCACATTAAGGACACGAACCGGTAAATTACAATTAACTAATCTGATGGAGAACAATGAAGGGGGAACATCTTCAGGTTGTTCTTCTTCTTTTTCACCCTCTTGCATAATAAACTGCATTTTTACATTCTTAATTTCCTCTTTCAAGGAATTGTTCTCCATCTTCAAGTCTACAAGTTCTTCAATCGCATAGTTGAACTTCCGGATAGCCTTAATAACAATCTGGCGCACCCTTTCTCTTGATAGTTCAAAATTGTCGGCTATATCACTAATTCTGTCTCCATTGAAAAATGCTTGCATAATCTTTTTCTCTCGTAATCCGTATTGTGCCGTTAACTCCAATAACATACAAAGTGAACTACCTATTTTGTCATAGCTGAAAGAAGAAACGTTCAACGCATCATGCATTAACATTTGTATCTTAGCATTTACCTTGCGCTCACTTGCCAACAACTCTTTCTGCTCTCTATCAAGTAAATCCTCTGAGACAGATAACATCTTGTATTTCTCGGAATACTTCTTAACATCATCGGCATTCACCCAAAAGCGTTTACTGCTTTTATCATTGTAGCCTCCAAGCAAGCCCTTGTTAACCCAGTTCGTAATCGTCTGAGGGTCTACACCTAAATAAGCAGCGGCATCATTTCTTGTCATTCTCTCCATACGAATCCCTTTCTTTTATTTTTTGTTCTTAAAATATTCACCATATGCATTAACCAAATCTTTTTCAGTAATACCTCTTCTCAAACAATCATTAGCGAAATCTACTCGTACATTATCATTCCTTTGAACTTTATTGTATCGTTCTGAATACTCTTCAATTAAGTCCGCAACAACCATATACGCTTTAATTTGGGAGGTTTTAAGCATGTCAACACTAACAAAAGTCTTGCATATATTGATACCTCGCCTTTTGTCAATCTTTTGCAGATAAAGCCCCATACTTGTAGCAACAACCTTACTTGTATCATTCTTATAAATAAGTACCGTATAGCATACTTCTCTTTCGATGTGAGCAAGCACCCTATTAATTGGCATATTCTCTATTCCCAATGCTCGCTCGGCATATCTCCGCAAGAAATGAGGCGTATAACTGAACTGCTCTGCACTATTCTCTTCGTCCAACAAGGAAGTAGCACATACGTAATCGTTCGTTTCCTTGCAATAGATAAACATGTCAAAATAGAATTGTCTTATGTTCCCTCTATCTACAAACACGCATACTTTGTACTCGGTAGCGTCTTTCGTCTTGAAATCATAACACTGAGTTGTGTATCGTCCCATTCCCTTACGAAGCTCACGGATGAGTTTCTTTGCTTTTTCGATAGCAAACTTTTCTAGCATAGGCTTATCTTTCTTGAATATCTCAAAAAGTTCACGCCCCGTCATAGATCCTATAATCATTCTTTTCCCTCCTCTTTCTTATTCAATTCGTTAGTAAAAAACCTTTTTAACCCATCGTATTGATTTACAACCTGTTCCAAAGCCTTATTCTTCTCACGCAACTCATCACGCTCTAAGAGTAACTTTCTGTACTTCTCTAACTCACATCTAACTTCTTTCGAGTGAAGCCTCTGTAGCTGATTGTTGAGTTCATTAAGTTTGTAGCCTTGTTCACGTGTTTTCTTACGAAGGCGACACAATTCTTCTTGCATTTTGGAATAATTCTCCAATACCCTAAGAGTTATTCGCTCTTCTGGTATATCCTTATTCATATCATTTTTTCTTGCATTACTCATGTTTAAAACTCCTTGTCCTTTAAAAATAAAACGCTCCCAACCAAATAACTACCTTTCCAGCCAAGCCCCTTCGCTTGTATTGTAGCCAAAGTATTTATAGGTTTATGTTTGAGAAGTCCTTCTTCATCGCACAATAATATGTTATTATCATCAAGATGAACCAACTCGACATAACCACCAACTAAAGCCTGAGCCTCCTCTAGAGTAATCTTTACTCCATTCTTTGGCTGCACCTCTTTGACGATGCAGCCTACCTCGTATAACTTCATGCTCTATAAATTTAAATAAGACATCATATCTTGAACGGCATCCATATCTTTTTCGATACTCTGCTCATATTTGCTTTTAAGACTTTTATAGCCCTTTAATATCGTAAAGCAATAATGTTTACCATCAAAGTAAAAAGGCAACTCATTGCAATTCTTTTTGTTTGCCGTGAAATTATAAGGACTCCCATGATGAAAATCAAACTCGAAAGAATTGTTATCGTCCTTACATCGCTCTACTATCTTACTTTTCCATTCTGCAATATGCGCTTGCAGCTTTTTTTTATCGTTAGATGTTTCTAGCCATAACGTAGTCAGAGATTTACAAAAAGACAATTTTCCCAATATATCCAACTTGATAACATAAACGTTATTTGTAGCCACTGGTTTCAAAACCTTCAATGCTACATCCAAAGCGTTAGCCAAAGCTCCACTCTTGCAATTATTTGCCCTAAATTTGCTTATTACTTGATATGCTGTATTCTTATCCATAATCTCAAAGTTTTAAATTTCAACACCAAAACTTTCTGCAAATATCTGAAGCATTGTCAGCTCCAAAATAACTTTCTTTGCCTCGTCTTCACTCATACCATAGCATACTGCAAAACGCTGACGTAACGTAAAACAATCCATATCGTGACGCTCATTTAAGAAAGCTATCATATTTCTTACTAATTCTTTGCTATTCATTCTCTTAGACAGTTTTTGTGGTGTGTCTCACCATTTTTATTATTTGTACTTTTCAATTGTATTAAAGACATTATCTAAAGCCTCATCGCAATATGCCGTACTAGTTACACATGCGCCTCTAGAAATCGCCTTGTAACAATCTCTAAGACCAAGCAAACCACCAATAAGCTTAGATGCATCATAGCAAGTAAACTTATTCAAGTCCAATGCATCAATAGCATTAATACCATTTTCTGTAATAACACCTTTAATATCATTGATGAACTTCTTCTGCTTTTCGGTAATCATCTTCATAACAATTGTGCTAGTTTTTTACGTGCTCGCTCTGCACTATCTTGCAAGAAACTTGTCTTGCGGCAAATCTTCAAGTATCTCTTAAAGACATTGCAAAGATACGAATTTGTTTTCTAATTTGCAAACGTTTTATGGTTTTTCTTTCTTTATTTAACCTTTGTTTGTATTTAACAATATATTTGTTACATACGTTAACAATAAAGGCAGACTTTCACAAGCCTGCCAATACATATAAAGAAGATAATACATTATTATATATAAATTAAAAAGAACATTATCTGTTATCATATCTATAAAGTATTACCCTACTTTGCGGAAACACCTTATATATACGTTCTAAGTCTTCTGGTGCATTATCCCTTAGCCATACAAAACAATCCAAGTCCAAAGACAAACCGCCTGACGCATTCCCAACCTCTGCATTCTCGGAGCGCAATGCTCTGGAGTACATTATCGGCTTAGGCAGATGCCGATGTTTCATATATTGCAAGATTTGCTTTTGAGTAAAATCAGCAAGAGGATAACAATTTCCACCATGAATGTAATTTTCATCCTCATACGACTTCAACATAAGGCTTCGGTTCATCGAGTCTGCTTTCTTCATACCAAAGAATACGTATTCTATTCCGAAACGCTTTTTTAAGGCTTTTACTACCATAGAAAGATTAAGAACCTTTACTTTTGGATTCGGAACGCAATAAACTCCATAATGAAGATTGTATGTTGTATTCCAATGTGGTATCTGCTCGAACTCTATCTTCGGGTATCTAGCCTTCAGCCAGTTTATCCATCGTTGTATATGCTCTAAGTCTTTTACGAGATACATAAATACACATACTATGCGCTCAAACTTATCATATAATAAGTCCAATGTAACAATGGAGTCCTTGCCAAGAGACATCATAACGATACAATCCTTACTCTGTTCCCTAGCCATATCAATTACCATATTGGCAACATCTATCGGATTCTTCCTCACTACAAGAGGCTTTACTCGCTTGCGTCCCATATTACAATAAGCCTAAGACTTGACTTCCGGAAACACGCATAGAGCTAGTGGCTACCATGTGCAGCATATCACAAAACAGCTGTTTCTGTTCCAAGCTTTCAAAGTCTATAAAAATGAAGTTATCAATATCTTCCTGTCTTTTCATACCGACATCAGTACAATGTTGCTTCTGTTCTTTTACCTCTTCCTTTGTCATCTTTGGTTTGGCGGCATGCTCGGCAACAATCTCTTCAGATGATTTTTCTATGTTTGGTAATTCGGTCATTGGCGTTGGGGTATTAACTGAAGTTATAGGTTCATTCAAGAAATCCTCGCTAAAGTCATCCATGCCCGAATCCTTCAATGATGCTTCCAAATCATCTTGCAACATCTTGATTTGTTCAGTATCCTGTTCCGTGAAGCCAGCAGCCTTGAAGTCTATTTCATCTATGCTAAAGTTCTTGGCAACCAAGTTGTAATCTATCGGGTCTTGCGATTTCGCCATAAACAACAATTGCTCTTTCTCGGTCTTCTCGTCAAAGTCAACGGCTTCTACCTTGATGTCATAATCGGTTTCTGGAGTACCATCATAACCTTGGATAAGGTCAACACTCATCACTCGCTTATGTCCGTCTATAAGATTACCTGTTGTCTCATTCCATTGAATGCCACCAATGAGACCAACTTTCTTTATGTTAGCTTTCTGCTGTTTGATGTCTGTATCGGTATGTACCTTCGGATTACAAGGGTTCAGATTTATCTGAGACCTCTTGATTATCTTTGTTTCACTTCCTTTTTTCATTTCAGTTCCTCCTTATTACTATTAGCTTTCAACATGACTATCCTTGCCATAGGGAATACCTTATATATCTTTTCTAAATCTGACGGATATAACTCTTTGAGATACTTCTGATATTCTATATCCTCAATGTCAACTCCCGAACTTTGCTTATTCGTTCCACATACCTCTGGGTTCTTCAAGCGATGGTCAAGAATAAAATCCATAATTTCCTTATTCTTATATGTAGATAATGGATAAAACTTCTTCGTTTTCCAATTAATGGCTTCCTTTCCATCCGTGTAACTTCTAAGCATAAGGCGTCTGTTCAAAGAATCCGATTGCTTGAATCCATAACAAGCCCACTCAACACCTATCTTCTCCCTAAGTTTCTCGGTAATATCAGCTAGAGTCCATTGTCTTTGTTTTGTGTTCTGCTTTATTCCCATATACCCTGTCTTTATATAATTAAATAAAGCATAATGGGGTACTTGAACAAATTCTATGTTCGGATATTTGGCTTTAGCGTAATTATAGTAACGCATAACATGTTCCAAGTCTTTCACAAGATACATGAATACTACCACAACTCTCTTGAACTTATTGTAGCATAAGTCAAGCAATACGATAGAATCCTTTCCACTCAGAGAATGGAAAAGTAATATACTATCTGTCTCCTTGGAAACATCATCAATGATTTCTCTTGCTCTTTTTAGTTCTTGCATACATTATTCTCCTTAAAAACAAGGGGTGAATGAAAGTTAATTCATTCTACCCCTCTTGACTTTTAACCTCTTCTAAGTCTGCGGTTTACACGTTCTGTGACATTGTTAGCTGCGGTACGTGCTGCCAAAGTACGCATAGCACCACCATAAGTAGTTCCTTGTGCGCCTGTGTTTCGGTACTCAACATTTCTGCCACGTTCACGTCTTTCACCAGCCCTAAGACCAGTTGTACGATTTGTTACCGCTCTCCATTGAGAATAACGATAACCTTTTGATGCCTCTGACATAGTTGTAACGTTTTAAGTCCACGAATCATAAACTACTCCCCTTGGGGAATTATCTAGGCTCGGTGGACTTACGCCCACCTACTTTAGAGTCGTTTCTGTTACCTTGTCAATAACAAAGAAGAAAAACAAAGGACGCTCTTTTTCCTTTTTAAGCTCCAACGCTTCGTACATTTCATCCAAATCATGGCTATCATACTTTTCGTGAAGAAAATCAATATCTTCTTTCATAACGATACAAGTATCATTTACTAATACATCACAATCGAGATACCACGAGTTGTTATAATCATGGAAGTGGATTGTCTTTACTACTCGCAATGGGTCAACAATACCATCCTCCTGCGCTTTGATAACATCCTCTTCTTCACCATGCTTTTTAAGGAACTCCAAAACATCCTTGTCAAACAAACGACCAATATAATGGTCTGTATAGGCTCTGTACTCAACCTTCTTCTTGCCTTCAAGAATCTCCTTGGCATTCTTTCTTGTCATAATCAAGTTAAGAACCTCAATAGCCTTGGCTGGCTTGAAATCGGGATACTTCTCTTTAAATGCGCTTACCTGTGCATCAAAATCTTCTTTGTTATTACTCATAATTAATTATTTCAAGGAACGCAATGCAAAGATAGCATAATTCTTTCATCCTAACAAATGCGTTCGGGTTATTAAACTCACTTTTGGCTAATTGTGAAATACTATTTCTTTCCGCCAAACTTCTCTTCAAACGACTTTCTAACTTCTTCAAACTCGCTGTCATCAATAACATGTGGGTCAAAATTTTCTTCTTTCTTCATATTCATATCTCCTATATGTTTTAAATAATCACTCTTTATCTTTCTCCAGCAATGTTCGCATCTTGAAGACTTCGTAAACTCTGTCGGCTCGCAAGGGTCAACATCTTTCAAAGAATCAAACTCATGTTGCAGTACCTTAAACACGTTCTCAAAATGTTCTTTATTGTATCTTAAAGCTTCGTCACGATAACGAAACCAAGTACAACATTCTTGAATGCTTGTGTTCTTGCTGAAAATCAAATATGCTTTATTCATAATCCGATACAGTTGTTTCGGTGTGTCTCACCTTTTTATATTACGATGCAAAGATAAGAATAACACCTTAATTTTGCAAGTTTTTTAATGCTTTTGTTTCCGTATTTAAACATATTTCATATATCGAAAGAACTTTTAATCCTTCATAACCTCAAAATGAGCATCCATAGCCTCAACAATATTACATAACGTATCAATATCGGCATTAAAACGCCCCATCTCAATATTACGAATGTTGTTAGGCTTATAACCGGACTTTTCTGCCAGCTCCTCCAATGTTATACCACTAAGTTCTCTAACCTCTTTAATCTTCTGCCCCATTATATAGCGATAGAGATTTCGATTACGATGTTTCTTGTCATCATCGGGGTTTCTTCTTTGCTCTAAATAAGCAATTTCAAAGTTCCTTACCTTCAGACAATTAACCATGTTACCAAATATCTTATGCTTAGGGGGAAGAGGAAAACCATCGGCATCTTCTTTTACAAGTTCTATTTCGCCACCTTCAGTAGCTTGTATGTACTGAGCGAAGCGCACCGCATCATCGTAGTACATTTCCGTAAATCTTTGTATCACGTTATTAAAAATATTAAAAGTGTTATGTTTTATTCTATTTCTTTAATACATTATCTATGCCTCTTACACTCCGGTTGAACGGATTGCAGTGTCGCACTGGGCATAACGAGTGCCCACTACCGATTATCCGAACGAACTCGGAATCACCGACTACTTTTCTCAATATGTTCAAAGCTCCATTTTGGTCTGCGTTGATTATTTTACCAACGGATGAGCGAAACAAGCCACGCTTGACACGCTTTCCTAAATAATCCTCATGCTTGCAAACCTCCTCCAAGGCAAGAGCATCACACTTGCTTGTATAACTTTCTTCATGCTCGATGAAGTCGATACCAGCCAATTTACACTTGTAGCCAAGATAGGATGTCAACCTCGCAAAAGGCAGCTGGACAAACTTCTGATTGTTCCGCTTGCCCATGTCGGTACTCTGTTTCCAACCGACATTGTAGCCTACAGTCAACGTTCCTATTCTCTTTTCAACAAGCACATCAACTATCTGACGACTCACCTTGTGAAACACATCCTCGAAATGTTTATCTCGCTTTGCATACAAAGCCATGATGCGTTTCGTGCTTCGCTTGATGCCCTGCAAATCCTTAACGGATTGCAACCTTGCAAGTTCCTTATTGAAATACCTATTGTACGACTTCAAGTGTTTGCCGCTCCAAATGATGCAACCATCAGAAGTGACCATCGTTGCAAGATTATCAATTCCCAAATCAATAGAGGCATACTTGTTCTTGTCGACATCAGACAATGCCAATTCTTTTTCATATACAATTTCTACCTTAACTTTGTCTCGCTCTGGTATCAATCGGATTTGGTTAAACTTAGAAACCTCGCCACCGTACTTTTCCCATTGAGGAACAGCTATAAGCAAGTTTTTAGACAACCTTATCTGCCCATCCTTGATGGCAGCGCTTTGCTTTGTATAAAACAAGTTGAACATGCCACCACGTTTGCGATAACTTGGCATTCGGTGCATTGCTTTGTACTTTTCGGGATTCTTCTTCCAATCTTTGATAGACTTGCAATATGCCTTGATACTTTTGTCTAAGACACGCAAAATCTGCTGCGAACACTGGGCTTTCAATAGGCGATAGTTACATTCACCATTAAGGTTCAATGTTTGCTTCATAATCTTGTCCATATCATTGTACCAAATCCAAGTGCCATCGCTATCAAGCCGCTGTCGGAACACATACAAGGCTTGGTTCCAAAGATTGTTTGAAACCTTGAACAAAGCATCAAGCTGCTCAGTATGTCTTGCATAAAATTTATATATCAATCTCATTCTTTAAGTCCTCCTTTATTATTTCGAGTTTTTTCTTCTTCGTTTGGAATACATTTTCATAGAGAAGCATTGAAATGATTTCCTCAAAGATTTCCGTATTTTAAGAATTTTCTGCAAAGGTACACAAAATAACTCACATTTGGTCAAACTTGAAACATACAAATAGGTTTTATTTGGTATTTTTAAGACTTCACTGTACTTTTGCACAATAGGAATAAAAATAATTTAAATCATATAATTATGTGGGTATATAGCGAAAAACAAAAGACGTGGGTCAACCTTGAACAAGTTCAGCGAATAGCTAGCGATGGGCAAGGTGGGTATCTGTTAATCAGTCAAGATGGCAAGAAAACATCCATCGACCAAACTTGGTATGACAAGGCTATGCGTTGGGTTGACCCTGACTGGTGGGAGAAACACCCTAATGGCGGTAAGGACTCCTTGAACTTCGAAGATGCTCTGAAGGCTATTATGAAAGCTACAGGTGCAAAAATGGACAAAAAGGATAAGGATAACGACAAGAAAAAAGAGGGGGAAGATTAATATTTCCCCTCTCTCTAAAGAATCAAGCATCGTTCTTCGTCTTTTTTATCAATTCCGTTACATATTCAACTACCTTTTCATTTGCCTTGTTTATATTCGTAAAGTCCTTTTGAATGTAAATATCAGTAACATCTAACTGCGAAACGTGATTGAGTGCTTCGTGAATGGTATACTTATCAATACCTAGTTTATTTCTTGCTATAGATGCCCAAGTATGACGGGCTGAGTAGAAATCGAAACGAGGAATGCCCAGTTCGTCAGCTATGAAATGCAATCCCTTATTTATATGCTTATTGAAATTGGCTGCATTGCTATATTTCTGATAGAAATCAAAGACCCTTGTTGTTCCCTTATATTTTCGGAACAAAGGTTTGATGATGTCAGGTACGACAATTTCTATGTGGGCATTATCGTTTCTCCTATCTCTAGTTTTAGCTCTATCGTAGGCGAGTACGCCCTTATTATAGCTGACACATTCATATATGTCAACAGAGTTCATTCCCATCAGAAAGAACGAGAGTACATAACAATCCCTTGCCATACCTACACGTCTAGTCCCCTTGAAATTAAATACTCTTACAAGGTTCTCTTCACTGATTACTCTATCTTTTGTCTGCGGAATATCCCTCGGAACGGAGAATTTATCAAAAGGATTACTTTGGATAATATCATTTCCATTCGTATTATATTCTTTGATAGCTTCATTGAAGATATGTCGCATATTGCCCAAGTATAAGGATTGCGCCCTAGGATGACCATCTAGGAATTTCTTATATCCGTTAAGGAATCTGTAGTCTATGAGAGAAAACGGCAGCTTACGGCAACCATTATAGCGTGCAAGGGAATTGAGCATAATCAGATAATTCTTCTTTCCCTTATTGTCGGATTTCTCAACCCACTCTTCGGTAAAGGAAAAGAAGTCTAAATCCTCTGTCTTGTTGCCTATATCAATCAAACGCTCACATATCCAATCAATATCCACATCTTTACCTAGCAAGTCTACCTCTAAGTCATAGAGTGCATCCTTCATAACATTCATTTTATCTTCAATCGTCTTCAATATCTTACGTGAAGAAATCTTTCCGGCTCTAGACAAGTCTGAGTCGGAAACAACTATATTGGTAGGAAATCTTTTTCTCTGTCCCTTATGAGAGAGAACAATAGACACCTTTCTTGTCTTGTCTTGCTTTGGTTTTCCAAGCTCGTATGTTATTGTAGCCATAATATTTTTCCTTTAAATTTACAATATTTTGCGGAAAATGCGGCAATTTTGCGGCAATTTTACACTTTACTTGTAGTACTTAGAGCCTACTTGTGAAGTTTTAAAATCTTCTAATAAATCGTTTCTGTTTCATAAGCAAAAATTCATTTTACGTCCATAAACGCCTATTTCATAGCCATTTATAAAGAAAAATGGTGAAACAACCTATACGATTATTTCACCATTTCTTGTTTATTTTTATAGTGATTCCGTTGGGGTTCGAACCCAAGACCCACAGCTTAGAAGGCTGTT